>VAPH01076765.1_pt1 | contig 27173 bp, 22 predicted proteins | sample 3393861 | NCBI WGS metagenome assembly VAPH01 (sample SAMN08290439, study PRJNA428436) | hydrothermal vent metagenome | isolation source: Deep-sea hydrothermal vent chimney | place: Atlantic Ocean: South-mid Altantic Ridge | reverse complement strand
GACTAAAGACTAAAGACTAAAGACTAAAGACTAAAGACTAAAGACTAAAGACTAAAGACTAAAGACTAAAGACTAAAGACTAAAGACTAAACATCCAAAGCTATTACCACAGAGGACACAGAGGTACATAGAGGATTAATATTTTTTACAAGCTTTTCTAAAATAGTAAAGAGTCATCATGACTTAGACCCAAATTCAACCTGATAACACCAACATATCAGCTCAAAAAACCTCTGTGTACCTCCGTGTCCTCTGTGGTTAACTGTTTTTTGAGCTTGAAACTTGAAACTTGAAACTTGAAACTTTCTACCTGTCTTTCTTAAGAAACCTGACATACAAAGCTGGCAGTAGCCATATTCCAAGCAGCAGCAAAAACAGGCTGTTCCCATACCTGACATACGGTGTCAGACCTGTCATCGGGAGGACTTTCGCCTGCAAGACTGCGGGCACAAACTGTTCCAATATCGAGGTGATTTCGCCTTTTTCGTTTATTACTGCGGTGAAGCCGGTATTGGCGGCTCTGACAAAATAGCGACCGAATTCTTTTGCTCTTATCTGTGCCATCTGCAGGCGCTGATGTGGGGCCAGTGAATCGCCGAACCAGGCATCCTCGGAGATATTGATCATGAACGCTGCGCCACCGACGGTAGCTGTCAGCTCCTCACCAAAAGCATCTTCGTAACAAATACTGACCGCCACTGGCCAGCCTGCGAGCACTATATCAGGCTGAACGCCCTGCCAGCTGGAAAAATCTGACATCGGGATTTTCAGGTATTTGACTATCCAGCCAAATATCGGTTTCAACGGCAGAAATTCACCGAAGGGAACCAGGTGCTGTTTTCTGTAGATTCCATCCGGCCCGGGCAAGCTGGCTTGCCCGCTGATTGCGATGGCGGCATTGTAATAATCGTCCTTACCAACTACGTCGATAGTACCGATAAGGTAATCCGGCAAACTACCATCCTGCCTGCGTGGCAACGAGCGTTCAGGCTCAGGCAATGCATCTTGCCAACTATCCGGTACCGCCCCTTCCGGCCAGACGATGACCATACTTTCATTGACCACAGACCGGCTCAAATCTGCATATTGTGCGATGATTTTTTTTGTGGCTCCCGCTCGCCATTTTTCTTTCAATGGTACATTGCCCTGTAATAGTGCAATATCGACCTCAGCACCGGAGGGTTCGACAAACTCCAGTTTACCGCTGAGCCACCCACCAATGAATATTGCGGCAAACAGAGTGGCTGCCAGAATTCTGTATTTTCCCTTATACCGTATTGCCGCCGCCAGCAACGCCGATAAAATCGCCACAGCCAGGCTCATGCCATAGACACCCGCCAGAGGGGCAAAATTCATCAATACACTGTTGCTCTGTGAATAGCCCAGATTCAGCCAGGGAAAGCCTGTCATTAACCAGCCACGAAACCACTCCGCCAGCGCCCAGAACACCGGTGCAGCAAAAAGCAGGCGACAGTAACCCGGGCGGATCAGGCGCGCCTGTAGCCAACCTGCAATTGCGGGGAATAGTGCAAGATAGGCCACAAACAGAAAGACCAGAACTGCGGCCAGAGGTGCTGGCATAAAACCGAATTCATGGATCGAAACATAGACCCATGAGGCACCCGTGCCGAATAAACCGAGGCCAAATAGAAACCCGAGCCAGGCCGCCCGTAAAGCCGTAGCAGTGGACCAGAAATAAAAGAGTATCGCAGGAAAAAGAATAGCCAACGGAAACAGTCCAAAAGGGGCAAAGGACAAGACCAGGCTGACACCGGCCGCAAGAACGATGGCATTCTGCCACCACGGTTTGATCATACGGGTGTTTCCTGTGAGAGCTCCGGGCTCTCTATTTCTGTCAATTTGAGCAGGTTGATGCGCCGACTATCGCAATGTAACACGGTAAAACGAAAACCGTTAATCTCGACAGACTCACCGCGTTCCGGAAGATAAGAAAAACTGTTAGTGACCAGGCCACCGATAGTCTCAAAGTCCCCTGTACCAAAACCACTGCCAAAGTATTCATTAAAATCGTCGAGTGTTGTCAGTGCCTTAACGACAAAACCATCATCCGTTCTGCGGATCATGCTGTCATCTTCATCGTAGTCGAATTCATCCTGAATATCCCCGACAATCTGCTCCAGTACATCTTCGATGGTTACCAGCCCGGCAACGCCACCGTATTCATTCATCACAATGGCCATGTGATTACGGTTAGCACGGAAATCTGCCAGCAAAACATTGAGTCGCTTACTCTCCGGGACAAATACCGCCTCACGCAGGATGTCTTTAAAAACAAATCGCTGCTTTTGATCGCTGTCAAAGTAACGCAATAGATCTTTGGCAAGCAGCACACCAATAACACTGTCGCGGTCTTCTTTTATCACCGGATAACGTGAGTAACCGTGCTCGTTCATCACCGGCAGGCAATCTTCCGGCGACACGTCCCTTTCCAGTACGACCATTTGTGAACGCGGCACCATAATGTCCCGCACCTGCATAGCGGATACCTGAAAAACACCTTCAATCATATCCAGCGCGTCAAAGCTGATAAGTTGATTCTCTGCGGCAGTGCGTAGAATCTTGATCATGTCTTCGCGTTCCATGGATTTTCCAAGCAGGGATAATCCTAATCGAGACAACCAGGTACGCAATCGGGGTCGTGGCTTTTTAAGTTTTCTCTTCATGCTTGCTACAGTTTCTGTTCATTATAGGGTGGGGGGAAACCCAGCGCGGTAATAATGCTCGTTTCCAGTGATTCCATCTCGTCAGTCCCCGGCTGATCAGTATGATCGTAACCGCAAAGGTGTAACACACCGTGAACCAGCATATGTGCCCAGTGTGCATCGGATGATTTGTGTTGTTCAACGGCTTCGTTCTGTACGACCGGCGCACAAACCACCAGGTCCCCCAAAATATTTGTTTCCATCCCGGGAGGGTCTTCATATGGGAAGGACAGAACATTCGTCGGTTCTGGCTTATTCCGGTAGCGGGCGTTCAATTCGGCACTTTCCACCGCATCAGTTACCCGAATAGTTAGCGCCATGTTGTCACAGTGGCAGGCATCAGCAGCGGCATCCACCCAATTTTGGAATTTTGCCCTGTCGGGTATGCTGTTATCACTCATCACTAACTGCAGATCAATTTTCAGCGGCATTACCCTTACCCTGCACCGAATTCTTTTTATTATCGACGGCCTGATAGGCCTCAACAATCTTTTGTACCAACGGGTGCCTGACGACATCCGTAGAGTTGAAATAATTAAATTTAATTTCGTCTATCCCATCAAGAACGTCAATCACATGTGCCAGACCGGATACCTGCGAACGCGGCAGGTCGGTCTGCGTCACATCTCCCGTGATAATGGCACGCGAACCACAGCCTATCCGTGTCAGGAACATACGCATTTGCTCTTCCGTCGTATTCTGTGCTTCATCAAGTATCGCCATGGCATCATTTAATGTCCTGCCACGCATGTAGGCCAGGGGCACAACCTCAATTATATGGCGTTCAAGCAGGCGATCGACTCGCTCAAAACCGAGCATTTCATACAGCGCATCATAAAGGGGGCGCAAATAGGGATCGACCTTCTGTTCAAGGTCTCCCGGTAGAAAGCCCAATCTTTCACCGGCCTCTACAGCGGGCCGCACCAGTACAATACGACTGACCTCTTCTTTTTCCAGCGCCTCAACGGCGCAGGCCACAGCGATGTATGTCTTACCGGTGCCGGCCGGACCTATGGCAAAATTGATATCATTCGAGATAACATTTCTGGCATAGGCCTGCTGATGTGGATTACGCAGCCGGACTTTCGCGCGTGGTGTTCTGATGGTCATAATTTCATCAGCGTCACCTTTTCTCTGCGATAAATGCTGCAACGCAACGTGTACTGCAGCAGTATTCAGCTCTTCACCGTCCACCACATGCGCATACAAATCCATTACAACGGCCTCAACTTTATTCGTCATCTTCCTGCCGCCAAAGACTGTGAAATCTCCGGCTCTATGCATGATTTTCGTATCAAAATATTTCTCAATCTGTTTGATGTTTGAATCAAACTGACCACAGAGTGCTGCCAATATCTTATTGTTGGCTAACTGCAGAGAAAAATGGTGAACAGGTTCAGACACACTCATGCTGAGATAATCATCCTGTCACACACTGAACTGGGATGCTGTGGGGAGTCTCTATGCCATCGGCCGCGCCACGCAATGAATTCGGTAATGCATCGGTAATCCTGACATCCAGCATCTGACCAATATACCGAGACGAGCCAGCAAAATTGACTACCCGGTTATTCTCTGTGCGGCCGGATATTTCGCTGTCACTTTTTTTTGAGACACCCGATACCAATACAGTTTGAAGCGTACCCACCATGTCCCAGCTATACCCTGCGGCATTTTCCTGTATTTGCTTCTGTAATATGGCCAGGCGTTGTTTTTTCTCACCCATCGGCACCCAGTCCTCAAACTCCGCGGCCAGCGTACCCGGCCGCGCACTGTAGATAAAGCTGAAGGAGTGATCGAAACCAACAGTTTCTACAAGATCCATCGTGGCCCGGAAATCTGCCTCTGTCTCGCCCGGGAAGCCAATGATAAAATCAGAAGACAGGCTGATACCCGGTGAGACCTGCTTCAGTTTTTCAATAATCTGCAGGTAATCCTGTGCGGTATACCCTCTTTTCATCAGCGAGAGTATCCGGTTCGAACCTGACTGCACGGGTAGATGCAGATGCTTAACCAGCTTGGGAATACTGGCATAGGCATCGATCAGTACGTCACTAAATTCCAGTGGGTGCGACGTGGTGAAACGTATGCGCTCAATACCCTCGACCTCAGCTACATACTGTATCAGTAGTGCAAGGTCGGCAATCGAACCATCGTGCCTGTCGCCCCGGTAGGCATTAACATTCTGCCCCAGCAGATTCACTTCGCGCACACCCTGTTCGGCAAGGGTGACAATTTCGGCCAGTACATCATCGAAGGGACGCGAGAATTCTTCGCCACGAGTAAAGGGGACAACACAAAAACTGCAATACTTGTTACAACCCTCCATAATGGAGACAAATGCCGTCGGCCCTTCTGCCCTGGGCTCAGGCAGGGCATCAAATTTTTCGATTTCAGGAAAACTGGTATCCATTACGCCACGATGATCCTGCAGGCATTCGTCGATCAACTGTGGCAGTCTGTGTAAGGTCTGAGGGCCAAACACAATATCCACATAAGGGGCTCGATCCAGGATGTCCTGACCTTCCTGACTGGCCACACAACCCCCGACACCTATCACCAGGTCAGGATTTTCCAGCTTCCATTCACGCCATCGGCCCAGCTGGGAAAATACCTTTTCCTGTGCCTTCTCTCGTACAGAACATGTGTTCAGCAACAACACGTCGGCCTGTTCGGGATCACCCGTCACAGAAAGCCCATGCGACTTCGCCAACAAATCGGCCATACGTCTGGAATCGTATTCATTCATCTGACAGCCGAAGGTCTTGATAAAGAGTTTCTGACCGGTTTTGATGGCCTCAGCGGGCCGGAATCTGGACATTAAAATGCGGAATAGTGTTTCGGACGAACAAGCTAACTGGAATCGCGGAAAAATGCCAGTAATTTAGAAAAAGTTTTACGGTTTACGCGTTATGATTTACGGTAAAAATAAAATAAAAACCGCAAAACTGTAGGCATTCATTTGACACCCAAAACATAATACGGATCCTTTTTTCATGATAGTATTACCCGATTTTTCGAAAAATACATGAATAAATGAAAAGCAAAGATGTCGTCTGGCACAAAACTGCCATAACACGTAAAGACCGCAACCAGCTACATGGCCACCGTAGCCTTATACTGTGGTTTACCGGTCTGTCCGGTGCTGGAAAATCTACCCTGGCTAATGCACTGGAGGCCCGTTTACACGAAGAAAGTTGTGCCACTATCGTACTGGATGGTGACAATGTCCGTCACGGTCTCTGTGGTGATCTCAGTTTCTCCGCTGATGATCGAGTAGAAAATATTCGTCGTATCGGGGAGATGGCAAAACTCTTTATTGATGCCGGCATTATCGCTATCACTGCTTTCATCTCACCCTTCCGCAGCGATCGTCGACGCGTGCGGGAACTGGTAGCCAACGATGAATTTATCGAGATCTATTGCCGCTGTTCGCTGGAAACCTGCGAAAATCGTGATGTAAAGGGGATATACAAAAAGGCACGACGCGGTGAAATCAAGGATTTCACCGGTATATCCTCGCCCTACGAGGAACCGAAACTGGCCGAGATTATAGTGGATACGGACAAACACAATGTTGAGGAATGTGTGAACCATATTGTTGCCAGGCTGGAGTCTTTTGGGACTTTCCACAAGACCTTGCCGGAGGGGAGTGCCCAGCAGGGCTGATACTTTTTCCTGGGCAATATCATGTTATTTGATTGCTCGAATTCAGATGAATGTTTCACCCTTCCTGGGTGAACAATTTTATGAAGACCAACCTGTGACCGTTCAAATCCGCTCCCGACGGACCCAGTCTTGACTTGTCCAGAGAAAAGGAAGCAAAGGGGGGTAAAACAGCCCACGTGTCGGTCTTTTGATTACTTTGCGTGCCTCAGTCTGGAGCAGACGCTACAGAAACGCAGACTACCCCGAATAGACAAATTTTGATAGAATGCCCCCCGGTTTTAATACCATAAATAATAAATAAACGGTTGATGGTAGATGAATCATTATTGATTTTCACTGCTGTCCCGTTAACCTGATCTTATTTTGCTGCCGTTGTCGTAGTGCTTGGGATGCAGGGAACCCAATGGTGTTGTCATTCCGGCGCAGGCCGGAATCCTGCGGTTTCAACGACTTACTGGATACCGGGTCAAGCCCGGCATGACGATGTGGCGTTAACGGGGCAGCAGTGGTTGATTTTATAGATTGATTTGATTCAATACCGAAGGAGGGGGAAATAAGTGTCGATGTCCCGTAATGCCATGTCTCAGATTACGGCTATCATGCCAGTCCGTAATGGCTACAATCTGCTCTCCCTGAGCCTGCCTCCTTTGCTCGCGATGCAGGACCGTGGTGAATTGGTCGAAGTTATTGTTGTTGATGATGCCTCAACGGACGATTCTGCCAAATTTTCCGCTCATCTCGGGGCCAAAGTTTTACACAATACCGAACGCTCCGGACCCGGTGCAGCGCGTAATCTGGCGTCACAACAGGCAAAAGGCGATATTCTCTGGTTTGTCGACGCAGACGTGGTCGTTCATGAAGATGCTGCCAGACAGGTCGCTGTGGGGCTGGCCGAGCCAGGTATAACAGCGATGTTCGGATCATACGACGACAGGCCAGCAAGCCAGAACTTTGCTTCCCAGTATAAGAATCTGGTGCATCACCACTATCATCAAACAGGTAAAAGTGATGCGACGACTTTTTGGTCAGGCTGCGGAGCCGTGCAAAAAAAGGCCTTTATGGATATCGGCGGTTATGACGCGGAAACCTATAGCCGCCCATCTATTGAAGACATCGACCTTGGGTGTCGTTTGCGGGACGCAGGGCACAGGATCATTCTACACCCCCTTTTCCTTAGTACACACCTAAAAACATGGCGATTCTGGCAAATGGTCAAGGATGATTTTTTCCTGCGTGCCGTTCCATGGTCGCAACAGATGTTCGCGCGAGGAGAGATTCTGGAAGACCTCAACGTCTCGTTTCCTGAAAGAATACGAGCAATTATTGCCGGGTTGTTATTCATTTCCGTTGCTGCGGCACTGTTTGAACTGGTCTCATGGTGGGTCCCGTTAGTCGCCACTGGTATTGCATTTGTCTCTAATCGAAGGCTGTTCGCCTTATTCAATCGACGAAACGGTATCCTGTTCGGGATAAGAGGTCTACTTTTTCACCAGGTTTATTATCTCTACAGCGGTGTAGCGTTTGGAATGTGCTGGTTGGAAAGTGTCTTTCCAGTAAAGTTTTTTCAAACTCAAGCGAAACCCGGTGTCACAATAATTGAAAAGAAAGTATGACATCTCATCCTGTCGAATCACGAATTCCCGCCCTGGGAGTATTGCGTGCAATAGGATAAGTGTGCCGAAAACCTGCCAGCTACATTTCCCAGAATCGATGACCAAGATAGACCAGAACATGTCAGGCATCTGTAGTCTGTGATTCTTATTTTGCTATCTTCGGTGTAAAAGAAAAATACTGATATGCTTCTTCATGAATACTAATTCATCGCGGCTTAACACTTTAAACAGTAAGACGGCAATTCCATAGCTTCCCCCTGCGAGAATATATTGCATAACAGGTGTCCATGCATCGGTCAACCAAAGTACCCCTGCCATTAATACCGCCGCCAGTGCAATACTCACCACCCACAACAGGGATACATCCGTCCCAAATAGCTGCCGAACGAAAACAAGTAAGATTATTACACCGACAGTTTCACCCACCAAACTGGCCAGAGCGGCCCCTACCCCAGAATAAAGAGGAATCCACCAAATCGCCAAGCCCACGACAAATATGGCCCCGATAGCGTTAGCGATCAAAAAGTAGCGTGATGCCCTCCGGGCGATTAATAGATCCTGTAGGCCACGATTAAATATTACCGCTGGAAGGGTAAACAGCATGGAGAAAAAAACAGGTGCGGATGCCGAATATTCCGAACCGAAAATAAGCTGAATAAGGGGTTCTGCGTACCATGCACACAGCACCAAAATCGGGGTAAGAACAAGCAGTAAATAGCGAAGCAGGTTTATCTCGATTAATACGGCATTTTTCGGCTGAGTAGGAACCAACTTGCTGATCAGAGGAAATGCGACTTGCTGGAGAATTACCCCAATCACAAATAAAGAAAGGATGATTTTCTGGCTAGCAAGAAAGTAGCCTGTGGCTGCCGCAGTGCCCAACCAGCCCATCAACAATATGTTACCTTCGCTATAGATCTTCCTCATGAATCGGCCCAGAGCGATCGGAAGCGATTCCCTAAAAACAGGCAAAAGTACATCCTTGCTAAAAATAAGCGTCAATGCACCAAATCGCTGTCTTAAGGCCGCATAATACCAAACAGCCGTAACACTGACAGAAACCAAATAAACGGTAGGAACAAGCCGTAAATCCGGGAAGTCACCCCGAACAAATAGAACAACACCAACGCCCATCACTATGCTCTGGCAGGTTTGGACGGTGGCAATTATTTTGAATTTTTCTAAACCACGAAATGCCCAGGAAGCTGTTGCCGCCGTCACAAATATACTTAAACTGTATATCAATATCAGTTCATTATTCGTCGCCAACGATAAGGGTAATAACTGTAATGACAGGGCCAGAGCAAGCCATGTTACAACTGAGAATATCAATCGAATGCCGATAATACGAGCAAAAACCTCTGGCAGCTTATCTGGATTTTGAGCCACATCGCGCACCCCTTGCGGCTCTATACCTGACTCCACCAGAATAGCAAAATAACTCACATAGGCCAGTGCAACCCCGATAGCGCCATAGCCTTCAGAGCCTAATACCCGTGCCAGATATATCGCTATACCCAAACCAATCAAGCGATCGAGGAAATTACCACCACCATGCCAGGCGATATTCCTGACGAACTTTTTCTTGATAAAGTGATCATTGAGAACTGGTTTCTTATCGGATCGACGCATTGGTATTTTAATCTCTGCAGCACCTGGAATGGGCATTTTTACCTAAACAAAATTACACCCTGCAAGCGTGCAGAATAAGATACCTCTCTGATAAATAATGCGTACCTGCATGCTACAAAAAGATCACATCCAGCCAACGTACTGGTTACCGCGACCAAGAATTTATCAAACCTGGCACAAGGGGTTTACGGGCCAGATTTGTGAAACAGGTCTCGAACAATTGCACAAATTTGGGTGCATAGCAATGCCACTGCTCCATGTGATAGTGAAATTAATTTGTACAGTGCCAGACATCACGCTCTTCACAAATTAAGAAATCGAGACGGCATCTCAGAATTCGCAATAGACGTGACATTATTAATAGATTCCAGCTCGGTGGAACAGCTTCGTGATACAATGAAATGCTCAATAGTTAATTACTCACAGAAGGACGCACTAGCGAAAAGAGGTCTGGCACTAACGCGGGGATTCACGTGGGAGAAAACCGCAAACCAAACTATAAATAGTCTCAATAACGTTGCGCTAGCATGATACAAATCCTATTCACCCGCACTTTGTTTAATTGCTGCTGACAGTATAATTGCCTCAATATGAGTCCATCGAAGCCAATGAACATGCTGACACGAATCACACGCCACGCCAGACTTTCCCGTAGAGCCATTAGTCATAAACGACATTCTACCCCTCCATTTATGATTATTTTTATTAATTCTATCTGCAACCTGCACTGCGAACACTGTTTTTATTGGCGCAATTTAAACAATCCTGATGATCTGAGTTACGATGAGTTCAAGAATCTGTCGGAAGAATTGGGTAATTTTGAAAACCTGAATTTGTCTGGCGGGGAACCATTTATTCATAAACAGTTTGCCGATATCTGCTCTCTGTTTATCAGGAATAATGGGGTAAAACAGATTTATGTCCCAACAAATGGATATTTTACGGAGCGCACGAAACAGCAACTTGATGTGTTGCTAAAAACAGATCTCTTACAATTATTAGTCTGTGAATTATCACTTGACGGCATGCCTGAATACCATAATAAATTTCGGGGCAACAAGCGATCATTTGAAAAAGCAATGCAGACCTATGACATGCTAGTGGATTTACAGAAAAAATATCCAAATTTAAAGATTCATGCCATATCAACGGCCACACATGAAAACATGGATGAGATCCGCCAATTAAGCAATTACCTCCGTGATAGATGCCCAATGATAGAACATCATAATCTCGCTATTATCAGGGGCGATCGAAAGAATACATCCTTAAAGGGTCCGGTACTGGACGAATACTTTCGGCTCTACCACCATATCATGCAGCTTTGGCGTGACCAGGAAAAAGATCGCGATGGATCGATAGTTGAGCCTATGCTTCAGTGGGCAAAAAAAGAGACGGTCACGACAGCGTCTCAATATGTGCCCTGTACCGCAGGCAATATGACCGGGGTTATCTATGCAAATGGCGATGTCGGTATTTGTGAAAGCCACTCTCCAATAGGCAACCTAAGGCTAAACTCCTTTTTCGATATCTGGGATTCACTCAGGGCCGATGAGCTACGGTCCAGGGTGGCAGCAAAAGAATGTTTTTGTACAAATGAAGTTTTTATGTGGCCAGGTATTGTGTACCAACCCCTACAACTTTTTAAGGCGATGCTGGGTATCTACATCAATAGAAAGCGATGGGCCAAAAATAGATTCAGAAAACTTAATAAACCCACAGTGGAATAGTCTGTACTCACCCACAATGAACACCCAAAGGTATAAATACCCAGAGGAGATATTGCCGTCACTGCGTGACGTTTCCTTCGTCTGCCCGCTATGCCATGGTGAGCTGGTGAGCCTGAAAAATGGCTTTTACTGTAAGCCTTGTGCAAAAAAATACCGCCTCCATGGTGGAATACCTGATTTTAGGGTATTTCCAGACCCCTACCTGGACTATGAGCAAGACAGGGTGCGTACGAATATTATTCTGGACAAGCTTGAAAAAATGGCGCTCCCCGATCTTCTTGAATTTTATTGGAGTTTGAGCGACGTGACCCCAAAAAGTTTGCGATCAAAATTTATTCGCAGTGTAATGTTGGGTGAGTATCGAGCACAAAACATTCTTGAGGTAATTGGGTGCCCGTCTGACGATACCGGGGGAGATACTCTCATTGAAATCGGCTCTGGAACCGGAAACTTTCTCGCCGTCGCTGTTTCTCGTTATCGACAAGTTATCGGTGTTGACATCGCGATGCGATGGCTTCATCTCAGTAGAAGACGATTTATGGATCTTGGGATAGATGAACCTCCTCTGGTGTGCTGCTGTGCAGAATATTTACCTTTTCCAAAAAATTCTTTTAACACAACCGTGTCCTCCTCAACACTGGAGTTTGTGCGTGACCCGACAAAAACATTATCGGAATGCGCAAGAACATTAAAGAAGGACGGGTTATTATATATCAATACGGTAAATCGCTATTCTATAGCCAGGGATCCTTACGTTAACCTATGGGGAGTAGGCTATCTTCCACGCTCCTGGCAAAACAATTATGTCCGGTGGCGTCGGCAAGCTGATTACAAATGCGTCAATCTCCTGTCACTCAACCAGATCCGATCAGCTGCCGCCAAATCCTTTTCTATCGTTTCAGTTGGGCTGCCGAATCTACACAATAGCATCTTAACCAGACTCTCCACCTTTGAAAGACTTCAGGCTAAGGCCTATTTAACACTGAAAAAATTGGCTTTTCTACACGGCATATTGATATGGATTACACCCCATTGGGATATAACATTACGTAAGTAGGATACGTGAGCGAATATTTAATGACACACAATCAATTACGAGTTGGGATTCTCGGCCTCGGTGCAGCCGCTAATCATCTGCATCTTCCTGCCTGTGCCGCCGCTTCAGAAAAAATTAAACTGGTCGGAGGCTGCGATATTTCACCTGAGGGCAGACAGAAATTTAAACAAGCCGAGGTGTTTTCAAGTTTAGATGTCATGTTGGAGAGAACTACCCCGGATCTACTTATCATCGCCACGCCACCGTCAGATCATCTGGCCTCATGCCTGCTGGCTATCGAAGCCAAATGTCACATCTTCTGTGAGAAACCGTTTGTTCCTTCTCTTGCCGATGCGGACAAAATTATTTCAGCCGCCAATACGAATGGTGTCCACGTAAGCGTCAACAATCAATTCAGATACATGGACACTCACCGGGCTGCCTTTCAGGCTATCGACAATCCAGGCTTTGGAGAACTCAGATATGTACTTGCCACGCAAACATTCAGACCCAGTGCGCAGACGGAGAAGGGATGGCGTGGCGATCTAGCTCAAAGAACCTGCTTTGAATTTGGAATACATGTATTCGATCTTTTGCGGTATTTCTTTAAGGAAGAGCCTATCTCGATCTTTGCCTCAATGCCTAAAAAACACCCGGGTGAACCGGATTTACTTAATACAATCCATGTCGAATTTTCTGGCGGTAAAACCGCAACAATTATTTTAGATCGTCTAAGTCGTGGCCCAGAACATTATCTTGATGTCCGTCTGGACGGTGAATACGCTGATATCACCACAAGCATTGGAGGCAGGGCCTGTTTTGAGATTGGCATGCACACGGCAGAACGTCGTCCCTATGCTCGATTTAGGTTCGCCTTCGGGGGTGTAGCAACGCTAAAAAATGGGCGTACGGAACGAATTCTCGCCAAAAACCCTTTGGATCCAATACGCGAAGCTACGAAATACCTCTTTTCAGAAATTGTAAATGCTTTAATTAATGGAGAAAAACCACCCAGTTCTGCAGAAGATAACCGCCACACCTTGTCACTCGTTATAGCATCCTACGATTCCGCGAAAAAGAACCGGCCAGTATTATTGTCCTCATACACAAAGCAGACGGTATAAGAGGAAATATTTTTTATTCAATCCTCAGTAAGGAATCTTTATCGCCTAGCATAAGTCCAACCGCCTCTCCCCCTGCCGCAATAACAAAAAATATCAGAAGGATTGGAGATGCCAACAGAAATTCCCTGATGAAGTTTCGTTTTACAAACATGTGCCTCGACAATCTATACATGAATAATACCGGCAGATACACGGTTATAATCAGATAAAACAGCCTGTACATATAATTAAGTTTTTTTGCACGCATCGCGCCAAAATAACGTGAATACAGATAGCGTTGTTTAGCGAAAAACAGGAAAGAGAATGCCTTACAGTGCGATACCTTTACCGCATTGCTAGAAACAAAGCATAGCCCCATGTCCAGCAACCTGGGATGCAAGGTCTGCTCCCAAAAACCTGAGCGTAAACTTGTTTTATCTATCTCTGCAATAACATTGCGTTTGTACGCTATATTCATACCGGGCAATGTTGTGGTTAATCCCTCCGTAACAGGCCGCATAAAAGCACCGTACTCACAAAGAAATGTTGCCCAGTCCAGGGGGCGTTCTACGACACCATTCTCTACGCAGCCTCCGATCGCGACAGTATTGGCCGGTGCCTCCAGGAAGGCACGCTGAATATTCAGTAGCCAGTCCTTCGTGGGGACGCAGTGGTCTTCGGTCACAACAACATATTCTCCCAGGGCATGATTTAAGGCCGTCGTATGCATTGCTGGGAGAGGTGTACCTTCATCACACAGTACTGTTTTTATGCCAGGATAGCTAAGGCATAATTTTTTACATATTGTGTCGATTTTTCGGGTGGCAATAATTATCTCGTAACCAAGTTGGCCGTCTTGCTGGAATAACGCATTAATTGTGTTTATAATTTGTTCCCGATCAGTCGTGCTCACATACCCAATAATAATTGAGAAAACACACGTCTGTTCACTGTTAGCAGTATTCATATAACTGTTTTTCGATCTCTTAAAAGCAACGTGTGATTAATCTCCCGCAATTCATGGTTATTTTCAAGAAAAAACGTATGACAAATCGCGCTAAATGAACAGAATAATTTCCACATGGAACATAAATGGCCATGCATGGGTTTTCATTGCTATATTTTCGATATTTATTGCCCAAAATATCTGGGTGCTGCAAAAGGGTATTGGGATCTCCAATGACACAATACGTTATACCGTTTCTGCGCAAAAGCTCATAGACGGGGAGAGTATAACCGGCAAGCCAAAGAGCTATGTTGGCTATTCCGCTTTTTTGGCCCTCGTAAAATTGGCAACCCCAAATAAATACGATTACCTGAAAGTTGTTATAGTCCTGCAGATAATATTCGCTACAGTAGCTTTAATCTGCTTATACAAAATAGGACAGATTCTATATTCAACCGCAGCGGCCCTGCTTGCCTTAGCCATATCCTCGATAAATTACATTGTAATTCAGTGGAATCACTACATCCTTACAGAATCACTGTTTACTTCTATGTTGGTGATTTCCGTATTTTTATGCATCAAGACGGCGCAGAAGCCACTGTATGCAACGATCGCTCTACCCGCTGTAATATTTACTACACTCATACGGCCCAACGGTATGATATTGGTGCTGGTTTTCCTGGTCTATTTATTTTCAATACTGAAAGGAAATATTAAAGGGTTTGCCGTTATTGTTGCAACGATTATTGTGGCCATATCCTTTCTGTTTATTATCGAAGAGACCCAAGATTTTACCCAAAAAGAAGCGGGTGTAGGCCTGCTCGAGTCTGGAATAATCGTTAAGAGCAACGATGTCTACTATAAAAAATTAAAAATGCCTATTTTGGGGAAAACAGACGCCAGTGTGCTCGAATATAATCTACTCTACATAGTCAATTATCCCCTGGATACCGTGAAACTCATAGCAGAACGGCTCTATGCCTTTTACTTCCTCATACGGGAAGACTATTCAAACCGCCATAATATTTTTCTCTACATCGTCATGCCCATCTATTACCTCTTTACGCTCATCGGTATTATTTACGGTTTAAGGGAAAAGAAACGCAAAGAGAATTTACTCATATTGGGACTTATTATGGGTCAGACCGCTATTGTCGCTTCTACGTTGGCCGACCATGATCACAGATATTTTATCTACATTGTCAATCTTATTACTTTATTCTTCAGTCATGGGGCCATTTCTATTTTAAATAGATTGACTATACGTAAATCACCTGGATAATGTTTTATGACCTTTCTCATGGTATTCCTGCCCAACATTAACATCCCAGAGATCATGCTCCGCTCCAAAAATATTCTCGACAGCTAACATGGAGGTCAGCATAGAATGATCCTGATTATTATATCTGTGCATACCGTTTCGGCCGACTACCTGGAAATTAGAAAGCTTCTCAAAGAAACGACGTAAAAGCTGTAGGGATTCCCTGTAATTGCCCTGGTACATAGGATAGCTTTTCGGCATCCGTACAACAAAACCATCTTCAACATCGCATTCCTGAAGCAGTTCAAGGCGCTCAAGCTCCTTCTTTCCCAGATCAATCAACTCCTTATCAGACATTGACCACAATTCATCTCCTTCGAAACAAAAATACTCAAGCCCAAGACAGGTCTTGTTTTGATCAGGCACCATGTGCGGACTCCAATTTTTGAAGTTTTGAATCCTCCCAAGGCGAACAGTTGGATCATGAACATAAATCCAGTTATCGGGAAATATATCAGCTTTATCGACGATGATCGCCACGGTAAGGAAGTCTCTGTAACGAAGGGACTGCGCTGCTTTTTGTACTTCCTCAGGGGGTGCCGGTTGTAGCATACGTATAAGTTGTTGAATGGGCATACTGCTTATAAAATGGGTTCCTCGAATTATTTTTTTTCTTCCGTTATGCTCGGCTTCGATCGCCTCTACTTTGTCTTTATCCCACAGGATCTTTTTTACCGCAGTTCCCAGGCATACCTCAGAACCCTCTTTATGTATTATCTCCTCCACCGCCTCCCACATCATTCCTGGACCCAGTTTTGGATAATCAAAATGGCCAATCAGAGTGGTGACTTTTGATCCATACTTATTGTCAGGCCGCAATCGAAACAGGGCATTCCTGGCCGCGACTAAAAGAGAAAGTCCCTGAATCCTCTGAGCTGCCCACTCAGCTTTGATCTCATCACACGGGATTCCCCACACTTTTTCCGTATACGTCTTAAAAAAGGTATTGAACAAGCGCTTGCCAAAACGATTGGTGATCCATTGCTCGAACGTGTCTTCCTCTTTTATGGGAAAGATCTGTGCATGAAAATAACTTCCAAGAATCCAAACGCTCTCAATAAGCCCCAATTTCATCAGCGTATCAAACGGTCGTAACGGATAATAGAAGAATTTTTTTCGATAATAAATACGGGAAAGTCGGCGTCGATGAAGGAATTCATCTCCAAGTACCTCAGACCACATTTCCTGGACTCTCTTTACTTTTGTGAAAAACCGGTGTCCCCCGATATCAAAGAGGTAACCCTTGTAGCTAACCGTCCTCGAGATCCCACCTACAACCTGGTCCTTTTCCAATACAACCGTCGGCACACCGGCCTTGACAAGCTCATAAGCCGCCGTCAAACCTGCCGGCCCTGCACCAATAATTACAATCTTAGGATTTTCAGACACCCGGATAAGTCTCCCTCATGCACAATTTTCGACTAAATATACAGCCGCAACGACCTAAGGGAACATCTTATTTGTACCCTTTTTTTTATTTTCCCGTGAATCTTTTCGCCCCGTGTTTGAAATCAGAAATAAGGCTTATATGATTACCCGAATCGGACAGGCGTAAGTCTTATACGTCAAATAAAGGATCAAATATATCCCGGATCATTGAATATCTGTTTTATGTTTTCGGTGTCGTTGCTCAGCATTTTCTACACTATTCCGAATGACCATTAAAAGACACCTAATTAGCCCTTCGATAACACCTTTTACAAACAAGATACAGTGAACCAAAAGTTGATACCAGCCCCTCGTTATAATTATGTAATACAGCTATATCGACTGGCAGTATAACCAAAATATCTGTGACCGTAAATTAAGAATGTACAAGCGAATAGTGTACTTTTTTCCAAAAACTAGTCCTCGCAAAAAGCAACACACCCCATCGTTCGATACAAAAGATTGTTGTCGTATTTTTTATTCCGTTAATCATTAGAAAGGCGTATTATCGCAGATTATTAGAATCAATCAGAGCTTCCTTAGTATTTTCTCAGATGGATAAACTCCGCGTTTCTATCGTCGGCGCAGGCCTGATGGGTTATTGGCATGCCCATACAGCACACTGCCTGGGCGCTCATTTAGTCGGCACCGCAGATATCGATCCTCAATTGGCAACCAGGCTTGCTCGTCGGTACCCGGGTGCCCAGGCCTTCACGGACATGGAGTCAATGCTTTCAGCCACCTCACCGGACCTGGTTCATATCTGTACCGCTCCAGAAAGTCACGGTATTCTGGCAAGCCAGGCCATCCGGAATGGAGCACATGTCCTTGTGGAGAAACCGCTCGCCCTATCGCTGGATAAAACACGTTCCTTACTCGACGAGGCTGCGGTGACGAAGGTCTCTGTATGCCCCGTACATCAATTTGTCTTTCAACATGGCGTGGAAAAGGCGCACAGCCTACTGCCTTCACTGGGTAAAATCATGTCCATACGTAGCACAATTTTTTCGGCGGGTGCTACAGACAAGACCAATGATGGTTTGAAAAAGGTCGTCGCGGATATATTGCCCCACCCTTTGTCCCTACTGCACTGTTTTGTCCCCAAGGCCAGGCCGGAAACATTTAACTGGCAAACCGTAAATACTCAACCGGGTGAGCTATCCGTTACGACTGCTGTGGATGACATTGTATTCTCCATATTAATAAGCATGCGGTCGCGACCTACTCGTTGTGAATTTGATGTTTACTGTAGTGGGGGGTCTTTACATTTAAACCTCTTTCAAGGATATGTCGTCGTGCAAAAGGGGGCTAGTTCACGTCGACACAAAATCACTCATCCCTTTAGTTCGGCCATAAATACCTCGTTAGCCGCAACCGTGAACCTGATGCGCCGTAGCCTGCAGCGCGAGTGGGCATACCCCGGTCTAAAAGAGTTAATCAATCGTTTTTACGGGGCGGTAAGCAAGGAAAATGGGATGCCGATAACCGCAAACCAAATACTTTTTGTCGCCGCGGCACATGATGAGCTTATCAAGATAGCCATGCCCTCTTTGTACTCGTGAAGGAGCAGGGTGAAAAAGATGAGTAACAAGAGCCAGCGCTTATCCGTGGTTATCATCAATCTTGCCGACACACAGGCCCTTGCGAGATGTCTCCAAAACTTAGATTTCACTCAAGCCGAATGCATAGTCGTCCTGGGGTGGGAGAAGGATAAAATCAATACTTTTGCATCGAACTTCCCGAAGGTACGATTTCTTGATGCAGGCCAGAAGCCTGTCCCTCAGCAGCGCCTGCTTGGGGCTAATTCAGCCCAGGGCCAATTCGTGGCCTTTCTCGAAGACACCTCTTTACCCGCAACCGGTTGGTTAGAGGCCATCAAAAGGACATTTGCAGACCCCAACGTCATGGTTGCGGGTGGGCCCGTTGCTATTTCAACTGACCTACCGCCACGTTATCGGGCGCTGGCCTGTGTGGAATATGGCTACTTTCATCCCTCCCAAAAGCGAGCATGGCCAGTATCCAGCCCGCCCGGTAATAATTTCGTTTGCCGGCGCAAATTCCTGCTCAAACATTTAGCGACCCATCCTGACGGGCTAATAGAGACCGAAATACAACAGTCACTGAATGAGAGCGGGATGAAGTGGGTCTTTAACCCGAAGCTCAAGGTTAACTATACAGCCCCCCACAGCAGGGGTGCAAAATTGAAGTCGAGGGTACAACACGGCAGGCTATTCGGCGCCCGGCGTATTCGAGGAGAGAAAACTGTGGTGCGCATAAAATGGGTAATTAAATCCCTGGCCTTGCCCGTTATTTTGCCCTGGCGGCGACTGCGCATTTTGCCAGACATCGTAGAGCCATCCTCCTGGTTACAGGTCGCGACATGGATATGTCTTTTGGAATGGGCATGGGCAGCGGGTGAAAGCTTTGGCTACCTGGCCGGTGAAGGTCGGAGCCTGTACGCGTGGCGGTAACACGAATTGGTATCGACGCGACCTGCTGGTGGAACCGACGGGGTTTTGGGCGGTTTACACGGGGACTGCTCCAGTCACTGTTTCAGCTCCCTGGAGAACACCAGTTTGTTCTCTTCATTGATCACTCGCCTCCTCCCGAAATGCAACGGGACAACATCCGTATTGTGCAGCTCATGCAACGTCAACCGGTTACCCAGGCCGCCGTGGCCTCCGGCAATCGATCCCCTCTAGACCTTTGGCAATGCACTCGCCGGGTAGCAGCGGAATCACTCGACGTGATGTTTTTTCCGGCGGTATATTCCTGGTTTCCGGTTAGCCTCACGTTGCCGACCGTGGTAACCCTCCATGATGCCATTGCGGAACGCTTTCCCAAACTGATATTTCCAGGCCTCCGTGCTCGCCTATTGTGGACGCTAAAGGTAAAACTCGCACTGTGGCAGGCGAAACGGGTCATGACGGTCTCCCTGGCGGCGAAGTCTGATATTATTACCGTGCTCGGCGTCGCACCAAACCGCATAGATGTAATAAGTGAAGCGGCCTCAACACATTTTCGACCAATCGAAGAGGCCCATCTAAGGGCACATGCCAGGACTCACTGCGGCCTGCCCGAGGACGGGCGTTACCTTATATATGTAGGGGGACTGGCTCCGCACAAGAATTTATCGGGACTGCTCCGTGGTTTTTCTTTGGTGCTCGAAACGGGTGAATACAGCGACATCTTCCTTATTTTGGTCGGAGATCCCAAGGGCGACGGTTTTCATACAAACCATTCCGAACTCGAAAATATAGTGCGTGCGAACCCACGTTTACGCAGGCGAGTCTATTTCACTGGTTTTGTGCCCGACGAGCAGCTTTCAGCACTTTATTCTGACGGGCTGGCGGCCGTGTTGCCATCGTTTTGTGAGGGGTTTGGTTTGCCCGCTATCGAGGCAATGGCATGTGGCACACCTGTACTGGCCAGCAACACCGGGGCACTACCTGAAGTGATCGGTGATGCCGGCCTGTACTTTGATCCTCACGACCCTGAACAGATCGCCGCCACAATTCGTCGTGTGGTGGATAATCCTGAAACCCTTGAGTTGCTTCGGCAGCGCGCATTGTTACGTGCCCAACAATTTACCTGGGAAAAATCGGCGCAAGCAACCTTGCAATACCTCTTGCAGTGCGCTCGGAACGGTTAATGCGATTTTGTATGGTGACCACTTTTTATCCTCCCTTCCATTTCGGGGGGGATGCCATCTATGTGCGTGCACTTTCACGGGCACTCGTATCGGCCGGTCATGAAGTTGAAGTGATTCACTGTGAAGACGCTTATCGACTTGCAAACAAGAGTGAACCAGAATCGTCAATCGGTACAGACGATGGCATTATTGTTCACCGTCTGCGCAGTCGTTTCGGGCCTCTGTCGCCTATACTCACCCAACAAACTGGCCGTCCCGTTCTCAAAAAAAGGGCTTTAGAAAGTATTCTCAGCCGTGATTTCGATGTGACGAACTTTCACAACATTTCTTTGATAGGCGGACCGGGCGTCCTTAAAATGAGTCTTTCTCCAGTCACTCTGTACACGCTACATGAACATTGGCTGTTATGTCCGACACATGTGTTCTGGAAAAATCGAAGTAAACTCTGCGATAAGTCACAATGTCTACGTTGTTGCCTACGCTCCGGTATTGCCCCCCAATTTTGGCGATATACCGGCTTCCTCCAGCGCGCTTTAAGCCAGGTAGATGCCTTCTTCTCCCCAAGCCCTTACACCGCAAAACGGCATCACGCGATAAACCCTGCGCTTCCAATACATGTATTGCCTCTGTTTACCGATATAGAACCAGGCAAAGACCGGGCGAATCAACGACCGTCCCGGCCCAATTTTTTGTATGTAGGAAGAATCACCGCTTCCAAAGGAATTCTTTCCCTGTTAAAAACCTTTGAAGAGCAACCGGAATACACGATCAAACTGATTGGTGATGGGGAATTACGACAGCCTTTAGAACGACACTATGCAGACAATGCCACAATTCAGTTTCTCGGCACAGTCTCTCGGGCAGAGTTAGCAAACCACTATCGGGATGCCACAGCTGTAATATTACCATCGATTGCACCCGAGACCTTCGGGCTGATTGTGATTGAGGCCTTTGCTTTCGGCACGCCTGTAATTGCGCGGGATAGCGGAGGTAGCGCCGAGTTAATCGACACTACGGGTGGCGGTACTGTCTACCGGCACGATAAGGAATTAAGCGGTATCTTGCATTCTCTGGTGACAGATCCCCAGCTTCGCGAAATACTGGGAAAGCGGGGGCACTCAGGATTTAAAAAATATTTTACAAAAGACCAGCACCTGACAAAATACCTGGGTCATATAGAAAAAATCCAGAAAACCAAGGGTATCGATGCAATCTAATTATGCGCGCCATTATCACGTTTCATACTATCGATAATTCGGGATCGCTATTATCGTTCCCGCCGGATACTTTTTCGAAATTTCTTTCGTCCCTGAAAAAGCAGGATCTAGACCTGTGCGATCTCGACACCCTGCTGGATCCGGCAACACGAAACGGGATTTGTATAACCTTCGATGATGGTCTTCGTCAGACTTATCGCCAGGCCTTACCGATACTGAGGGACTACGATGTCCCCGCACATGTCTTCCTGAATACCGAAAATGTCGGGGGGATGAATGACTGGCCCTCGCAACCCTCAGGCTCACCACGACTAGAGATGCTTAGCTGGGGCGAGATAGAGAAATTGTATGCTGCAGGCATATACATCGAATCACACACAAACAATCACCCAGACTTACGCGGCCTGGACGATGCTGAAATAGTACTGGAGTGTGAAACTGCCGACAAAATTATCGAAAATAGATTGGGCAGATACCCACGCTATTTTGCCTATCCCTATGGCCTGAGTAACGAGCGCGTTCGCGCCTATACACGCGACCGATATAAGGGCTGCGTCACCACTGAGCTACGCCACCTGCACGAGGAGGAGGACATGGCTGCCCTACCACGACTGGACAGTTATTATCTTAAACAACCGTGGTTATTCGAGCATCTTGCCTCACCAATACCCAGAACCTATCTTCTTTTAAGACGTTTTTTACGTAATCTCAGGGCAGTCTCTATATGATAGAAACACCCAGGCTCAGTATCGTGCTGGCGGTTCAGTTCGCCCAGGAGAATCTGCCGCTAATTATGCAACGTATGAACCCAGTTGCTCACCCCGATGTGGAATACCTGATCTGTTATACGGATGACGACCCCGACACCCCCACCTTACTGCCCACCACCGACAATACAAAGATATTGAGGTCTGAGCAAAATAGTCTGATTCCTCATCTTTGGCGTGATGGAATTCTGGCGGCTAAAGGGCAACGCGTAGTAACGACGACAGCACATTGCCTGCCAGATTCGACCTGGGTCAATACTCTCCTTGAGCTAAAACTTGATCACGCCGTCGGCGTGGGTGGCACTATTGATAATTCAGCTGATGCCAGTGCCCGTGATTGGGCGATTTTCTTTCTACGTTATCTCTCCTACGCGCCGCCACAACACCCCCGTGTTGTACCTGAAATTGCCGCTGATAACGCGCTCTATCGGAGAACAGACCTGCTCCGTCACCGACATCTGCTACAAACCGGCTTTTGGGAACCCAGCTTCCACGCCCGGTTTTTGGCCGAGGGCCTGTCCCTGTACATGGAACCGAAACTCCAGGTAACAATGCACAATCGCTACCGGGCTTTTGAGTTCTTCCAACAGCGTGTCTACCATGGCCGTGCGTTCGCGCTGGCGCGCGTCAGCGGTTCGAACGTATTCAAGCGTATCGCGTTTGTAGTTCTCTCACCGTTATTACCGTTGATTTTTTTCTCCAAAATTTTGGGTCGTATTAGCACTTATCCTACTTACCGACACCATTTATTACGTGCCGGTCCTTATCTGGTTCTGTTTCTGGCAGGATGGGGCCTCGGCGAGGCACGGGGTTATCTTGCCGGCCTGTGGAAACAAAATGATGAACCACCTCAAACAGATAAATTCTGAGCGGATTTGAAAAACGACACACTGATCCGAAGGATGAAGGCCAGGGATAGCCTTCATAAAAGCCACGCGCCCATAAAGGGGGAGGAGCCTCAGATAAAACCGAGAAATAGAATGAAAAAAGAAAAACCTCACCCCGGCCGACCATCCACTCTGGCTGAAAAGTAAATCGGCGCCATCCGAAAAACAAAAACAGTAAACGCAAACACCCAGATTAATGCCGAGATCAATACCAGTAAAGGATAACTCTCTATCGGCATCAGCATCGGCAGGAACACCCTGACCAGTACCGCCAGGTTAAGTGCTGCAAAGGCAGCAGGAAGCCAGGCAGGGGCTACCAGCCTTCTTCCGCTGTGTCCCATAGACACCCTGACCATCATCCCCATTGTCATCAGACCTATGCCGCCCAGAGTCAGTGCATGCAATGCCAGTGAGATGGAAAATAAGCCGACCATGGCCAGCGCCATCAGGAACAGCCCCACGATAATCCAGGCGTAGGCCAGTACCAGCACCCAAAGCAGTGGCACACGCCAGACGCCTTTTCCATACCAGCCGGACAGGCGTATTAAATGCAGGACGGCCGCCAGCAGCGCAACTGTGGCTGTGGATATGCCCATGATACCTGCTGTGTGTAATATACCGAGTAAAAGTAGCATTGCGTTCGCGCTAATCTCAATCGCGGGATAGCTCTTGCGTGTAAAGTCCCCAGCTATGCCACGTTCTATAAAAAATGGGATCACACGCCCACCCATGATACTGATCAAAAACAGTAGGGTGTAAACGGCGGCATAGAGACCATAAGACTGACCCGAGACCAGAATACCGGCCACCCCAAGATGAAAGGCAAAATTGGCAGCACTCAGCAGTATTAATATACCGAGAAATATAAGATTACGGTAATTCTTTGTTTTCAATAACAAAGGCAACATGACTGCTGCAAGGACAGGGAGAAACAACAGGTCGGTAGCGGCGACCAGCCAGTAAGGAATGGATACCGGGAAAAATGGCAATAGACGGGCAGCTAACCACAATATGAACAGTAACAGTAATGAAATACCGTTTAATGTCTGCCTGCCGGTCCAGTTTTTTACCGCCGTTAATAAAAAACCTGCCACCACAGCCACAACATATCCAAAAATCATTTCATGTCCATGCCAGTAAACAGTACCGTAGGCCGTGTCGTATACAACATTAGAGCCCCCTGCAGAAAATAACACACCCCAGGCCAGAATCAGCAATACAGCTGAGACCCCTGCAAAAAGGAAAAAGGGGCGAAAGCCAAGCTGTAGTATCGGCATAGAGGAATCGGGCTTCTTACCCGGCTGTTCAAGATTTATCAACATAGAATCCTTCCCTTAATTTCTGTTTCATATTTCGCGTACCAGTATACGCAATACAGTAGAAAACAAATTGATCTGCATCATGCGATAAAAATCCAAATTGTTGTTAGAATCGATTGATTATCGGGTGCCTGCATTTAAGTTGTCTTTGCGAGGCACGAAGCAACCTCACCACAATGAACGTCACAATGAACGAATAAATAGAGCCCTCTAATGATTGACCATACTCACCATCAAACCTGCCAAAATGAGTAAAACAGCACTGATTACCGGTATTACTGGCCAGGACGGCGCCTACCTTGCTGAGTTCCTGTTAAATAAGGGCTATATTGTTCACGGTATCAAACGCCGTACCTCGTTGTTTAATACTGATCGCATTGATCACCTGTATCAGGATCCGCATGAGGCGGAACAGAAATTTATTCTGCATTATGGTGATATGACAGATTCCAGTAGCCTGGTCAGAATCATCCAGCAGACACACCCTGATGAAGTCTATAACCTGGCGGCACAAAGCCATGTCGCGGTCTCCTTTGAGGAACCGGAATACACGGCCAATTCCGATGCACTGGGGCCATTACGTGTACTGGAGGCCATCCGTTTGCTTGGTCTACAGGAAAGCTGTCGCTTCTACCAGGCCTCAACATCAGAACTGTTTGGAAAAGCGGTAGAAATACCACAGAAGGAAACGACACCCTTCTATCCCCGCTCACCGTATGCGGTCGCCAAACTTTATGCCTACTGGATCACCGTCAACTATCGTGAAGCCTATGGCATGTTTGCCTGCAACGGTATTCTGTTCAATCACGAATCGCCGATACGCGGTGAAACCTTTGTTACCCGCAAGATCACTCGCGCCCTGGCAAGAATCACCCTGGGCATGCAGGACTGCTTGTACCTCGGCAACATGGACGCCAAACGTGACTGGGGCCATGCGAAAGACTATGTCGAGGCCCAATGGCTAATTCTGCAGCAGGACAAGCCCGAAGATTTTGCCATTGCTTCCGGCATACAGCATTCGGTTAGAGAATTTGTTGACCTGTCGGCAAAAGAACTGGGTATCACTCTGCGCTGGCAGGGTGAAGGCATTGAAGAAGTCGGTATTATTGAAGACATGGACAATAACAAGGATGAACTCCCCGGAAAATGCCCAGCTATCGGCACCGTCATTGTCCGGGTAGATCCTCGCTACTACCGCCCCTGTGAAGTCGAAACACTCTTAGGCGATGCAACAAAATCACGCGAACAACTCGGCTGGGAACCCCGCATATCCTTCGAGGAAATGGTCACCGAGATGGTTCAGTCAGACCTTGAAGAATCCAGGCGCGATGCACTTTGTCAGTCCAGCGGATTCAGGACATTTGATCGACATGAGTAGGAAAAAAGTTCCAAGTCTAAAACCTTAGGGAACCTCTGATTAATACGTCATTGCGAGGAACGAAGTGACGTGGCAATCTCTAAGTCGTTGACTCTACTTCATGAGATTGCCGCGCTTCGGTGCTCGTGACCGCAAGAATGGCGTAGCCTTCCTGAAGGAAATGCCCGAAGGGTGCAATGACGTATTAATCAGAGTATCCTTAGAATCAAATAATCTGATTTTGACCCAGGTTTTGAGTTTGTCTTGAAACTTGAAACGTCTATTAACTATTTTTCAGCTCCGCCACGAGTGCCTCACAAACCTCTTTAGCATCCCCAAACACCATCGAGCAGTTATCCCTGAAATACAGTAGATTCTCGATTCCTGAATAGCCGGGACGCATGCTGCGCTTGATGACAAAGACATATTTTGCTTTTTCTACGTCGAGGATTGGCATGCCGTAGATCGGGCTGGACTTGTCGGTTTTGGCGGCCGGATTGGTGACATCATTGGCACCGACTACCAGCGCCACATCGGTAGTGCTGAATTCAGGATTGATTTCTTCCATCTCTACGACCTGATCATAGGGGATGTCTGACTCTGCGAGCAGGACGTTCATGTGCCCCGGCATACGACCGGCGACAGGGTGGATGGCAAACCTCACCTCTATCTCTTTTTCATTGAGGATATCAGTCAATTCCTTCAGGGCATGCTGCGCCTGGGCGACGGCCATACCGTAGCCCGGCACGACGATTAGCCGATTGGCATTTTCG
>VAPH01068077.1_pt1 | contig 27251 bp, 21 predicted proteins | sample 3393861 | NCBI WGS metagenome assembly VAPH01 (sample SAMN08290439, study PRJNA428436) | hydrothermal vent metagenome | isolation source: Deep-sea hydrothermal vent chimney | place: Atlantic Ocean: South-mid Altantic Ridge | reverse complement strand
GAGAGTTTCCGGCTGAATACACCACAGATATGTGGTCGTTGTCATGAAAAAGAACTCAAGGCCTATACGCAATCGGTTCATGGTGCAGCCGTTAAACGTCATGGCAAACTGGAGGCGGCGGTTTGCAGTGACTGTCACAATGCCCATCAGATCGCATCGCCGGAACAGGATCAGGTGAAACTGGCTATTACCAAAAACTGTGGTAGCTGTCATGAAGACGAGGTGAAAACCTATCGTTCAACCTATCATGGCCAGGTGGCGCAGTTGGGGTACGCCCATACTGCCAAGTGTGCCAATTGTCATGCGCCACATAATACATTACAGGTTGATAATCTGAATTCCAAAGTACATATTAATAACCGTGTCAAAACCTGTAAGGAATGTCATAAAGGGGCCACCGCCAGCTTTGTAAAATTTCAGCCTCACGGCAACACACATGATTTTGAACGCTTTCCGGTTATGTGGGTTGCATCAAAATTCATGATCGTCCTGTTAGGTGTGGTATTCCTGCTCTTCTGGGGACATTCATTGTTATGGTTCAAGCGTGAAAGCCGGGAGCCGAAGCATATCATTACGGTGACTGCTGGTGAAAAATATGTACAGCGATTTTCCTGGAAAGTACGACTGGCACATCTGTTGCTGGCCATTGCTATCATGGTGCTGGCGCTAACCGGTACGACCGTGCTGTATGCCGACAGCTTCTGGGCACCGACCGTGATGAAACTGCTGGGTGGGCCTGAAGTGGCGGCCATTCTTCATCGTATTGCAGCAACCCTGTTTGGTGTATTGTTCTTTGGCCATGTGCTGGGTATGTTGCACAAGATATACAAAAGCCCGAAAGAAAATAAATTTAACTGGTTTGGCCCCGATTCACTGGTGCCGGGTAAACGTGACTGGCAGGATTTTATAGCGATGAAAAACTGGTTCAGTGGCAAAGGACCTCGTCCGGCATTTGATCACTGGACCTATTGGGAGAAATTCGACTACTGGGCACCATTCTGGGGTATGTTTATCATTGGTACATCCGGCCTGATGTTATGGTTTGCACCTTTTTTTGGCAGCTTTTTGCCAGGGTGGATATTCAACGTGGCAACCATTGTCCACGGTGAAGAAGCCTATCTGGCCATTGTATTTTTGTTTACCGTACATTTCTTTAACAGCCATTTCCGGCCAGACAAGTTCCCATTGGACATCATAATGTTTACCGGCAGCATGCCGCTGGAAGAATTCAAATATGAACGTGCCGATGAGTATGCGAGACTGGTTGAGGAAGGCAAGCTCGATGAATACCTGGTCGATGCACCATCCGATAAAATGGTGCGTTATTCACGGGTCCTGGGCTTTACCCTGGTAGGGGCGGGTTTATTGATACTGGTCCTTGTCTTGTCAGGTTTTGTACAAAATCTGTTGGGGTAAATTAATGCTGCTCGTCTGATCTAAATGGCTTATTGAGTAAGCCGGGTCAAGGCTTCCTGATATTTTTCAGCAGTCATGGTTATCACTTCGACAGGTAAATGTGGCCCAGGGTCTTTCTTGTCCCAGTCGAGCGTTTCCAGGTAATCGCGTACATATTGCTTGTCAAAGCTCGGTGGGCTGATACCGGGTTGATACTGGTCTGCGGGCCAGAACCGTGAAGAGTCCGGAGTCAGCGCTTCATCTATCAATGTCAGTTTACCAGACTCATCCACGCCAAACTCAAACTTGGTGTCGGCAATAATAATCCTGCGTTCAAGGGCATACATTGCGGCATCATTGTACAGTCGCAGGCTGACATCTTTTATTTGTTGTGCCATGTCATTGCCAATCAATTTTTGTGTATAGGAAAAATTTATATTCTCATCATGCTCACCGACATCGGCCTTGGTTGAAGGTGTGTAAATGGCCTCAGGGAGTTTTTCTGCCATCTGCAGGCCGGCAGGCAGTTTGATTCCGCAAACGCTGCCTGTTTTCCGGTAGTCCTTCCAGCCGGAGCCTATCAGATAGCCTCGTACAATGGCCTCAATTGGTAAGGCCCTCAGTTTTTTCACAACAATTGCACGACCCTGAACCTCGGCACGTTCACCTTCATCGGGCAGAGCCTCGTCAAGGGTTGTGTCGGATAACTGGTTTGGTACAGTGTCATGCATGCGTCTGAACCAGAAATTTGATATTTCTGTCAGGATAACTCCCTTACCGGGTATCGGGTCGGGCAGGATAACATCAAATGCGGACAGGCGATCAGTCGTTACGATAAGGAGCCGGTCGTCACCAACGGCATAAATATCCCGAACCTTGCCACGGTGAATGAGTGGTAAGGATTTAATACTGGATTGATAGAGGGTCCCGGGTATGTTCATTTTGTATCCTGAAATATTTAAATTCTGTAATGGCGGTTATTATACCCAGTCATATATATTATTGCAGCCACCCGGGTTGAAAAAAATTATCCGTGGGTTGGCAGGCAGGTTATGCATGCAATCAATGGTTACCCCATTATTTCAAAATAAAAAACTTTATTCCTTCACGGTCATTGCGACGGTATATTTTTCCCCCTGTTTCAGTTTTTTATAGTTACCGAAAATTTCCTTGAAGTTACGTTCGATATAACGTCTCAGGCCTGTAATGGTGACCACATAGAACATGCCGCCGGGATGCAGTTGTTCATATATATCATTGAGCATGATGGTCATCATCTCGCTGCCTACCTTGGCCGGCATATTAGAGGCAACACAATGAAAGCGTTTTTCCCTGATGTGCTGAAGGCCGTTACTGAGCTTGATATCGCAGTTATTGATTCCGTTGATGGCTGCATTTTTCCGGCAGTATTCAATGGCCATAAAATCCTTGTCAACCAGAGTGGTTTCTCCATTGGGCGCCAGGCGAGCCATTGTCAGGCCTACAGGGCCGTATCCACAGCCCAGATCGAGGCAATGATAATCAGGGTCAATTTCCAGGTTATCGAGTAGCATTACCGTGCCCTTGTCAACTGCCTTTGGCGAGAAGATGCCCCAGGTGCTATGAAAGGTCAGGGTCTGATCTCTGAGTGTTTCTGTAAATATAATATCTTTACGGAGTCTGGATGTGTCAGTTTTTTTATTCATTTTCGCCGTAATCTCGTTAACTTATGAAGCGAGCATAAATGTGAGGATATGAAACCGGCATAGCCAGATAAAGACCGTCTGCCGCAGGGATGCGGCAGCCGAGTGGCCATGGATGGCATCTTTTGCGTGTCTTGATTTGGCTATGCCGGTTTCATGTCCGTAATGCTCTGTTTAGTTAAAAACCGACTTGTTGTCTACGGTTCAACTATATTTGTTATAGGTTAATTGGACAGTGATTCATTCTATAAAGTAATTATACAAAAGGCCGACATATCGGGATTAAGTTAATATGATAAATGTGTAAGCCGGGTATGGTTCAGGGTTTTTAAGCCGTTTGAGTCATATTATCCTGTTTTGCGGATAATAAAAGGAAATGTTATGCCATTCACCGTTTTCCATATGGGCCCAGGCATCCTCATCAAGTCCTTGCTGCGGGGCAGCTTCAGCCTGATGGTGTTTGGCTGGTCGCAGATATTGATGGATATCCAGCCACTGATCGCCTTGATGACGGGGATCAGACCAATACATGGTTTTACGCATACCTTTCTCGGGGCTACCTTGATCGCGTTCATTGCAGCCTTCACAGGAAAGTGGCTATCTGAATGGTTTGTTTCCAATATGTGTCATAACCTTGGCAGAAGACAGCGGGCATTACTGGATATTCCAGACAGGATCAAGCTGTGGGTGGCTGTGTTGAGTTCATTCACAGGTGCATACAGTCATGTCATTCTGGATGGTTTGATGCATGGAGATATGGAACCGTTTTATCCTTTTACGAAATACAATGGACTCCTGCATCAGGTTTCAACCTATGATATACATCAATGGTGTATCTATACCGGGCTTGCAGGTGGGGTCATTTATTTTCTTGTCAGGTATTCACTGGTAAGAAAAGTAAGTGATGAGGGGTAAACGGGGACCCCCGGTTTTTAACCCGTCAGCGCCATAAACAGTTTAGGCAGCTTTTCAGGTAATCGCTCAATCTTGTCAATAATCGTGTACTGGTTACCAAAAATATCCATGACATAGTCATCCTCACCCGGGCGCACATTGGCATCCAGGTTAATACAGTAGGTATAAATGCCATCCTGATCAAGCTCCTGCACGGCCTTGTGTGCATCTTCAATCAACAGACGTTGGTCGGTAACATCTATATCAGAAGGCTCACCATCGGTGAGTACCAGTAATAATTTTTTCTCAACTTTCTGGGCGCCCAGATAATGAGCGGCATGCCTGAGTGCTGCACCCATGCGGGTTGAATATCCGGCCTCCATTGCAGCCAGACGTGCCTTTACATCATCATTCCAATGTTCACTGTAGCCCTTTATATGTTGATAGCGTACTTCATGGCGGGTGTTTGATGAAAAACCGGCAATGGCAAATTTATCACCCAGGTGTTCAATGGCCCAACCCAGCAATGCAACGGCCTCCTGACTGAGTTCCAGGATGGTTTGCTCACAACCATCAGGTGTGTCGGCCAGTGACGCCGACAAGTCCAGTAATAACATGACTGCGATGTCGCGGCCGTCATGCCGGTGGCTCATATTAATTCTGGGGTCAGGCTGGGCACCGCCCTTGAAGTCAATGAGTGATCTGATGGCCACGTCCAGGTCCAGTTCGCTTCCTTCCTCCTGGTAGCGAATGCGTACATATTGCTGGGGTTTGAGCAAGTCCAGGACATGTTTGAGTTGTTTGGCAAGGCCTGCATGTTTATCCAGCAGTTTGTCGATATCCGCCGCATTTCCTGAAGGGTGCAGGGTTTCATACAGGCTTACCCAGTCAGGCCGGTAGGTTTTTGTATTATAATCCCATTCCTTGTAATGACGTGGTGGCAGGCCATCAAACTCACTTTCTTTCGGCCTGGCTTCGCGTTTATCTTCAAACGCCTCCTCTTCATCACCTTCTTCAATAAATACCCACATGTGCCGGTTATCATCCCGGTATTCCACCTCGGTATCCTTAAAGTGAACATTGGGTGATTGATCAGACTGGCGACGTGTTTTTGCGATATAGGAGATAGCTATCTGGACAACGTCTTTTGTTGTGGTTTTACCCTGTTGCATAAGGTCGTGGAATTGTTTTATGCAATCGAGCAGGTCGGTGTTTGCATAATGATGATCGAGATCAAGAATTCCATAAGACAGCATTATCAGTCGATGCCGAATGCAGGATTCTTTCTCAGGATCACAGGCATCTTCAGCAGGGGCCGGGTGTAGAGCCAAAAACAGTCTTCTGAGCCCCGGGTATTGTTGTATGGCCAGGTATTCAACACGTGAGTCTTCCAGTGTTTCGATGGCGATGCGTTGAAAAGGGCTGAAGTTATCCGCAATGATGGCCGTGGTCCAGCGCTGGTGTGCTGCGATATGAGCCAGTACCGCGCGGTAACGGTCGATACCTTCAATTGTTCCCTTGTCATCAAAAACATCCGGCACCCTGATACCAAGATGATCATAATAGGGTATGGGTTTTCGCAGTTGGTCAAAACCAAGGGAGTAGGGGATCAGATACGATTTTTGTTTCCACAGGGCCTTTAAATACAGGTCAAGTTTACGTTCATTATCGATAAACAATGTGCCATGGCGTTCACGACTGAGTATTGCCTTACTATCGGCCGACTGAAGACAGAAATAATCCTTTTGTCGGTCAGGATTATTGCCATAGTTATTAATACCGTAGTCTATCCAGTTTTTGAGCCCTTCCAGAGATAACTCACTAAGCAGGTACGGCATATGGTTTAGCAGGTCGGGCAAACCAGGGCTGGGAATACTGGTATGAAAACCGTGGACGGAACCGGTAGTACGGTCCATCATGTCTGTTATAATTTCGATATAGTGATGCAGTTGTTTTTCACTGCCCAGTCTGCGTGCCGCCTCTGCAATGGTATTTAAAAAGGGCGGGATTGCCTTTCCATTAGGACTGCGTGACATGTCCCAGACTGTTTGTGAAACAAGAAGCAAGGTGGATTCGCCCAGCTGTTTGGCAACCTGGGGCATTTCTTCCAGATAAACCAGTACCGGCTCAAAGCCACGGCCGATCATGCAGATTAGTGACGCGCCCTTCAGATAATCCTTGATTCCATCATTCGAGAGTACAGCCAAAGCACCCGACATGCAGTCTTCAAAGACCGCATCAAGATCCTTGAAGCTACACTTCAAGCTGTCGCGATAGGATTGTAGTTCTTCAGTATTCATAATTACCACAGAGGTCACGGAGAAAAAACCGCATGAGTGGCTTTGATACCTCTCTGTTTGAAGAGGGGTGATTCATTGTCATGAAAAAATTGTATCGATGGCATGATCTAAAGTGCTGCGAATATCCATATCATCGGTAATCGGGCGAACCAGCGCCATGCGGCAGGCATCAACGGGCGCAATGCCTTTATTCATTAGCGTGGCGGCATACGTTAACAGTCGAGTGGAGATGCCTTCATCCAGGCCATGACCTTTGAGATTGCGTGCCGCCGCACCAACTTTGACCAGTCTGGCCGCCGTTTCCGCATCGACACCTGTCTCCTTTTCAATAATACTGGCCTCAATCCCGGCGGATGGATATTCAAAGTCCATAGCTGTAAAGCGTTGCTTGGTGGATTGTTTAAGATCTTTCATCAGGCTTTGATAGCCCGGATTATAGGAAATCACCAGTTGGAAATCAGTATGTGCATCAATCAATTCACCTTTTTTATCTAAAGGTAACTGGCGACGGTGATCTGTCAGAGGGTGGATTACTACCGTCGTATCCTGTCTGGCTTCAACGATTTCATCCAGATAACATATCGCACCCATTCTTGCCGCTGTTGTTAACGGGCCATCCAGCCAGCGTGTACCGTTGGCATCCAGCAGGTAACGACCAATCAGATCTGATGCAGTCATATCTTCATTGCAGGCAACAGTAATCAGGGGCTTTTTCAGCTTCCACGCCATGTACTCGATAAAACGTGACTTACCACAGCCAGTTGGGCCTTTAATCATTACCGGTAAACGCGCATCGTAGGCAGCTTCGTATAAAGCGACTTCATTGCCCAGTTGTTCGTAATAGGGTTCTTTTTCTATTTTGTATTGTTCAATATCTACATTAGTCATTTTAAATACCCTTAGAAAAAAATTTTACAATAGAGGACATGGATGCGTTTCTGTTGGTTATACATTTAATACCGTGTTTTAGCCCGGATTCATTAAAGTTAATAAGTAAGCCGGCTTTTTTGAGCTGACTTTATATATGCAAGCATGTGCAATAAATAAACCCCCACCGAAGTGGTGAGGGCCTTTATTATGGTCAGGATGACCGGACTGCCACTGGCGCATGATTGTGCAGCAGCGGTGTGACATCCTTCACAATGCTTATTTATGAACGCCCAGTTTGTCTCTCCAGCCCGGGAAGATTGCATCGGCGTCATGCTCGAATGATTCGAATGCGCGGGCAAACTCATGATGCTCTTTCGCATATTCGATTGGATCGGCGCCTTGCTTCCAGCAATCGTATGCCTGATGCAGCGATTTTGCACCCGCCGCCGGGGAATCGATGTGACCATAAGCGCCACCACCAGCGGTGTTGATAACGTTACCATGGCCCAGATTTTCGAAGAAGCCGGGCAGACGCAGTGCATTCATGCCACCAGAGATAATTGGAGTAGTTGGTTTCATGCCATACCATTTCTGATAGAAAAATGGTCCCTGACACTCATCACGTTCAATCATGTACGCAATGATCTTGTCGTCATGGGCACCTTCCATTTTGCCATAACCCATGGTGCCTACGTGTATACCGGAAGCACCTATCAGGCGTGACATTTTAGCCAGGATGTAAGCCGTGTAGCCACGTTTGGAAGAGGGGGAAGTCACCGCACCGTGTCCTGCACGATGATAATGCAGGTACTGACCAGGATATTGACGACGTGCAGTCGTCACCATGCCGGGACCACCGACATAACCATCAACCAGGAAGGCAACGTGAGTCGCATTTTCAGCAAAGGTTTCCAGTGCATAGTCGGCACGGGCACACATTTCGTGGTAGTCATCAGCAGTAATGTTCATGGAAAACAGTTTGGCTTCACCGGTTTCATCCTGTGCACGTGCCATGGCATCAGCAACCAAAGGAAGCACTTTTTTGGTTGGACAGAAAACCTGATTACCCTGGGGCTCGTCATTTTTAATGAAATCACCGCCCAGCCAGAACTGGTAGGCTGCATCAGCAAAGGGCTCGGGACGCAGGCCCAGTTTAGGTTTGATGATAGTACCTGCAATGTAACCACCGTTTTCAATCGGGCGACCCAGAATACGCCACAGATCAGAGATATCCATTGAAGGGCCATCAAACAATTGCAACATTTTAGGCGGAACATAAAAATCCTTCATTTGAGAGTTTTTGATGTCGCCCATACCCTGGTTGTTACCGATGGCAAGCGTCAGGAATGAAACGATCATGGCACGACCATCAATGATGTTACGGTCAAACAGTTCGTTCGGGTAAGCAATCTTCATGATGCCTTTGGCTTCGTCGATCTCGTAAACCAGAGCATCAACACCCTTGGTGAAATCATCCGTAGTGGAAACTTCAACGTTGGTACCGGTTGATGATTCTGCTGCAAAGTGAGCTGCCGCTTCCAGATAACCATGACCTTCAGCAGGTTCCATCGTGTAGGCAACCAGAATGTGGTTGCCATCGGCAAGCAGGTTTTCTTCGTTCAAACTCAGATCGGAATAGCGCCCTGTTTGGTCTAATAAAGCCATATAAGCTCTCCTAAATTATTTTAAAAATTCGGTCTGGTCTGTCCATACAAGACCCCCTGAAATACGGGGCGGGTATTAATAAAACGTACCCTGCCAGAAAGTTTTGCAACTATACGCAGGATCACCCATAATTAAAACTAAAACTTTCTGATAGAAACCATAAGGTAATACTTATGAATATTACAATTCGGCAACTCAAGGTGTTTGAAGCGGTGGCAAGGCACCTCAGCTTCACCCGGGCCGCCCGGGAGCTGCACCTGACTCAACCGGCCGTTTCCATGCAAATCAAGCAGTTAGAGGGGAATGCAGGCTTGAAGCTGTTTGAGCAGATGGGCAAACAAACTTATCTGACCGAGGCCGGAATAGAGATGTACCATTACAGCCGGGTCATTGCGCAGCAACTGGACGAGGCGGGCGAGGTTCTGGAGCAATTAAAAGGTGTACACAGAGGCAAGCTGACTATATCGGTGGCCAGTACCGCCAATTATTTCGTTACACGGCTGCTGGCGGCCTTTTCGCGACAATATGATAAAACGACCTTCAGCCTGGATGTAACCAATCGGGAGACCTTGTTACGGCAGTTGGAAAACAATGAGCCCGATCTGGTTATCATGGGTAAACCACCTGAAGATCGTGATCTGAAGGCGGAGGAATTCATGAAAAATCCGCTTGTCGTTATTGCCGCACCTGGCCATCCACTGGTTGGCGTTAAAGGTATCCCGCTGGATCGCCTGCAACAGGAGACCTTCGTGGTGCGTGAGCAGGGGTCAGGCACCTGGATCGCCATGCAGCGATTTTTCGCCGAACATAAAGTGGATCTGAGTACAGGGATGGAAATGACCAGTAACGAGGCCATCAAACAAGCGGTTGAGGCAGGGTTAGGTCTGGGTATTGTATCAATACACACGTTGAGCCTTGAACTGGAAACCCGGCGTCTTGTTGTGTTGAATATACAGTCATTCCCTATATTAAGGCACTGGTATCTTGTTCATCGTCGGGGGAAACGGCTTTCCCCCGTTGCAGAGGCCTTTCGCCAGTTTGTATTTGAGAAGAGTCACAGTCAGTTTGATATTAATAAATAATTTCACGGCTGTTCCGTTAACCAGCAACGTATGCAATTGAAACGTAAACGGCAGGTGTATTTTGGGATAACCCGCAATCCGGACATGAAACCGGCAAGCCTGATCAAGACACGCAAAACATGCCATTCATGACGGCTCGGCTGCCGCACGGCTGCGGCAGACGGTCTTGATCAGGTTTGTCGATTCCATGTCCTCACATTGATATGCGCTTCATAAAGTTAACGGGATAGCCGTGAAATAATATAATTGTGCCAGGGTTGCACGCATATGATGTCGCCTGACCGGTTACATTATTACAGTTCCCGGACGAATTAAATCATCTTCACATGCAGCGCATATGTTTGGGGCCCTGACAGGCGATAATCCTTGGACTCCATAAACTCTTGATGTAGGCAATGGTCTTGCGCACATCTTCCCTGGAAAGAATATTTTTAAAAGCAGGCATACGTTTTGTGCTGCGCGGACCCTCAAGTATGGTTATTGCCAAACCTTCATCGGCATGGTGCCATGCATGAGATGTTTCATTTAAAGGCATGGCAGGCGTAAATTCCGGAAGGCGAACCCCCCATGGCAACTGTTCTTCACCAACGCCATCTTTCTGGTGACAGATGAGACAGTATTTTTCGTACAGGATTTTGCCTTGTATAACGGCCCCCGGGTCAGGTGCCTTTCCGGTTTCTGCATAAACCATTTCACCATGTATCAAGAATGCCAGGATAATAATAAGCTTTAAGTGATGTGTTGCTATAGACATAATTCAATAGCCCTTTTGTTTTACCAATGATAGTTACAGGTGTTGCACCGATGAAGAAATGAAGAAATACAAGAAAGATAAAGTAACATGAATAATTATGTTATCAATAAAAAAATAGTTACAGTCAAATATCTTGCATGTAACCCACGGATAAATAAAGAAATTTTAATCTGTTGGCGGGTATTCCCTCGGTTTATTTCCAGTGAGGCGTCAAATGTGCTGATGATGAGCTACAAATAACGGCGTTTAAAGGGAACTCTGACGGGGTGACTGCTGTCCATATCAGCTTGAGCTGCAATAGCCGGACACAACCCGCCTGCAGGTTGAAACCTGCAGGGATAACTACTAGACTGATGAGCAATATGAAACAGAAGCCCGGCCAAAAATATATAATTTTACTGCTTTCACTGGCATTGTTATTTACATCATTTAACAATGTAATTGCCTCGCAGTTGTTAATGGTATCGGGTGATTGTGCCAGTTATTATGCAACTGACGACAATCAGATTATCCCGGATCAACAGGAGCAGCGTTCAGTTGACAAAAACTGCGAACACAAACAAGCTTGTGGCGGTGACTGCACCGACTGCACGCAATGCACCCCCCTGATCACCATATCGATGGAAATAAAAACGCAACAGGAACAAAACAGACTGCAAGCCTCATCCATAACTGACACCCTCTTCAAAAACCCGTTACTCCCCAGAGAATTAAAGCCTCCCCGTCACCCCGTTTGATGAATATCCTGAACGGGGTAAGTGTTTACTTACAGGTAAGCGGTTTCAAACTGATCACCTTGCCCCATTATGCGATATCGAAGGTATCGTATCGATTTAAAAACATTTTTATGCTTTGGAGATAATGTATGTCTCTTGTTCGTCCTATCCAGTATAGTGCCGCACTGATCTGTCTGTTACTCACAATCAGTGCCCAGGCTGGCGATACCCATGCAGCTTCACGGCCTGGGTTGCAAGGTAGTGTCTTGAAGCTGGAAACAGCTATAGAGATTGCTGCTAAAAATAATCCGGGCATTGCCGAAGTCCAGTCCCGGGCCACGGCCATGGCGCAGATACCATCCCAGGTGGGTAGCCTGCCAGACCCCATGATCCACCTGAATGCCATGAATCTGCCCACCGATACATTTGATCTTGGCCAGGAAAACATGACCCAACTCCAGGTGGGTATCACCCAGGCATTTCCCTACCCCGGTAAACTGGGTTTAAAGGAAAAGGCGGCGGAGTATATGGCCAGTGCGGCCGGCAGCAAGGTCACGGAAACCCGCCTGATGATCGTGCAGAAAGTAAAAAATGTCTGGTGGAAACTGTATTTTTTGGATCGCGCACTGGAAATACTTGCGCGTAACCACGCATTGCTGCGCCAGTTTGTGGATATTGCACGTACCAAGTACAAGGTCGGACAAGGCTTGCAACAGGACGTGCTGCTGGCACAGGTCGAGCTCTCGAAGCTGCTGGACCGTGAAGTCCAGCTCAACGGCAAACGGCGAGGGATGGAAGCGCATCTCAATTCCCTGATGGACCGGTCGGTAACGAATTCAATTATACTGCCACAAAAAATAGATGTAAAAATGCCGGTTATCATTGCTGAATCTGAACTGCTTGATATGGCCGGTGAAAACAGGCCGATCATCGCGGCACAGCGTAGCAAGGTTAATGCGGCAAGATCGAAGTTAAAACTGGCAAAAAAGGACTATTATCCAGACTTTAAACTGAGCGCCCTGTACGGTTCCCGGCAGGATACCCCGAGCGGCAGAAGCAGGGCGGATTTTGCCTCAGTGATGCTGGGTATACGCGTACCCTTATATGCTGCACGCAAGCAGAAGAAGGCGGTTGATCAGCGTAACAGTGAACTTAACCAGCAAAAATTTGCACTGCGAGATCTTGAAAGCCGGGTAGGGGAGCAAATTTCCCGGTTCTATGCTGAATTTCTACGTGCTCGAGAGCAGTCCGTTCTATTCAAAACCGGCATTATCCCACAGGCCCGTCAAACCGTAGCATCCATGTTGTCCGGCTACCAGGTTGGCAAGGTGGATTTTCTGAATCTGGTGAGAGCCCAACTAACCCTATACAACTATGAAACCCAATACTGGAAGGCTTTATCAGAAACCTGGCAAGCCCTTGCAAAACTGGTTGCGGCTGTAGGCAAGGAGAATATTTATGAGTAAACAAATTATTTTGGCAGTAATTATTGCCCTCGGTTTAGGCCTCGGTGCCGGTTACTGGTATGCGTCGGGGACTAAAACCACGACACAAACCACAGCCACTGCGACAGACACCGGCCCGGCGAAGAAAAAACCGCTGTTCTACCGCAGTCCCATGAACCCGTCGGTTACTTCACCGGTTCCTGCCAAAGACGGAATGGGTATGGACTACGTCCCCGTCTATGCAGACAAGGATGCAGGTGATGAACCGGCCGGTACAGTAAAGATTGACCCGGTCACGGTGCAAAACATTGGTGTTCGCTCAGCGCGGGTCGAACAGCGCACACTGTCCCGCACCATCCAGACAATTGGGCGGGTGGATTATGATGAAGAGCGTCTGACACGCCTGAACCCTAAAACCGCCGGCTGGATTGAAAAACTGTTTATCAACAAAACCGGGGAACAGGTAAAGCAGGGCACGATCCTGCTCAGCATTTATTCTCCCAAGCTGGTCACCGGTCAGCAGGAATATCTGCTCGCCCTGAATAACCGGGAAACCCTCAGCGATAGTCCGTATAAAGATATTCGCAAGGGTGCAGAAGATATGGTGCGCACATCACGTGAGCGTTTAACGCTGCTGGATGTACCGGAGCACCAGATCAAGGAACTGGAAAAAACCCGTAAGATCAAAAAGAGCCTGCACATTCATTCACCCTTTAGCGGCATTGTTATGAAAGTAGGTGTACGGAATGGTCAATATGTTACCCCCAAAACCCAGTTATACATGATCGCAGACCTGTCCAAGGTATGGGTCTATGTGGATGTTTATGAATACGAGTTGCCGTGGGTGCAGGTTGGTGACGAGGTGGAGATGCGTCTGGCCGGTGTGCCTGGCCGTGTTTTCACCGGGCGGGTAAGTTATATGTACCCCTATGCCGAGGCCAAGACACGTACCATCAAGGCACGTCTGGTGTTTGATAATAAAGAAGGTCTGTTGAAACCAGACATGTTCGCCGATGTGACCATCCATGCAAGCCGGCAAATAAAGGCCATTGTTGTGCCTTCAGAAGCGATTATTCGTTCCGGCCCACGTGAACAGATATTTGTAGTGCGGGGCAAGGGCAAGTTTGAACCACGTGACGTGAAACTGGGTGTCAGCGCCAGTGGCATGACCCAGATCCTTAAAGGTGTAAAGCCGGGTGAGGAAGTCGTTACCTCGGCCCAGTTCCTGATTGATTCCGAATCCAAGCTGCGTGAAGCGACAGCCAAGATGCTGGATGCTTCCAGTCAGGATGCCGGTTCCACTAATGCGAGTGGGCAGGTAAAGCAGGATATGAAAATGGACATGAATATGGACAAGAAAGCGGACAAGAAAGCGGACATGAACATGGATATGGACATGAAAGCCGACAAGAAAATGGACATGAACATGGACAACAAGGGAAAAGCCATGGGCAGCATGGATCACGAGATGACCCAACAGGAGATGACCCATGATTAGACCCATCATAGAGGGTTCGTTGCGCAATAAATTCCAGGTATTCATTGCCATCTCCCTGATTATAGCGGCCGGCCTGTGGGCGGTAAAAAATACCCCGCTCGACGCAATCCCCGATTTGTCCGATGTACAGGTAATCGTGTTCACCGAATTTCCGGGGCAGGCACCGCAGGTCGTGGAAGACCAGATAACCTACCCGCTTACTACTGCCATGCTGGCTGTTCCCTTTGCCAAAGTGGTGCGCGGTTATTCCTTTTTCGGGTTGTCATTCGTCTACATCATCTTCGAGGATGGCACGGACATGTACTGGGCCCGTTCCCGGGTACTGGAATATTTGAATTACGTCAGTGGTCGCCTGCCGCCCAGCGTTACACCGGCATTAGGACCGGATGCAACCGGTGTTGGCTGGGTTTATGAATATGCCCTGGTAGACAAGACAGGGAAACACGACCTGGCTGAACTGCGTTCCATGCAGGACTGGTACCTGCGTTACCCCTTGCAGACCGTGCCCGGTGTGTCAGAGGTGGCCTCGGTTGGCGGTTATGTCAAACAGTATCAGGTGGAAGTTGACCCCAATGCACTGGCCGCTTATGGCATTCCGCTGGGCAAGGTTCGTCGTGCCATTATGAAATCCAATAATGATGTGGGCGGGCGCCTGGTTGAAATGGCAGAGACCGAATACATGGTGCGTGCCAAGGGCTATCTGCGCAACATTAAAGATTTGAACAGCATACCGGTAGGGGTGGACAAGAAGGGGACACCTATCCTGTTACGGGACGTGGCCCACGTACAACTCGGCCCGGAACTGCGTCGCGGTCTGGTGGAGCTGAATGGCGAAGGCGAAGTAGCCGGGGGAGTCGTGATCATGCGTTATGGTGAAAACGCACTGGCTACGATCGAGGGGGTACGTGCCAAACTCAAGGAACTGCAAAAGGGACTGCCGAAAGGTGTGGAAATTGTGCCTGTCTATGATCGTGGTGACCTGATCGAACGGGCGGTGGACAACCTCACGGAAAAATTATTTGAAGAGTTCATCGTGGTCAGCCTGGTGTGTATCCTGTTTCTAATGCATGCCCGCTCGGCGCTGGTGGCCATCGTCACCCTGCCCATCGGTATATTGATGGCATTTATTGTCATGAAATTTCAGGGCCTCAATGCCAACATCATGTCACTGGGTGGTATCGCCATCACCATTGGCGCCATGGTCGATGGTGCCATCGTCCTGATCGAGAACGCGCACAAACATCTGGAACATGCCGTCCGGAGTAAAGGCTCGGCGCTCAATTCAACAGAACGCTGGCGAGCCGTGGGGGATGCCTCCAAGGAGGTAGGGCCAGCGCTGTTTTTCTCCTTGCTCATCATCACCGTTTCCTACCTGGCGATCTTTACCTTGCAGGCCCAGGAAGGGCGCCTGTTCAAACCACTGGCCTTTACCAGTACCTATGCTATGGGCGCTTCCGCTATCCTGGCAATCACCCTGGTACCACTGATGATGGGTTATTTTATCCGCGGCAAGATTATGCCAGAGGAAAAAAATCCGGTGAACCGGTTTCTGAAATTTCTGCATTCCCCGGCACTCAAATTCACCCTGCACTGGCGTTGGACGACCCTTTTTGCAGCCGTGGTGCTGCTGGTTGCGACCGCCTATCCGCTGTCAAAACTGGGCAGCGAGTTTATGCCGCCCCTTGATGAGGGCGATATATTGTACATGCCCACATCTTTCCCGGGAATTTCCATCACCAAGGCGAAGGAGCTCTTGCAACAGACCGATAAAATTCTCAAGACCTTTCCAGAGGTGGAGTCGGTATTTGGCAAGACGGGCCGTGCTGAATCTGCCACCGACTCGGCACCCCTGTCGATGATCGAGACCATTATACGCTTAAAACTAAGGTCAGAGTGGCCGAACCCGAAAAAGACTACCCAGGATCTGATGAAAGAGATGGATGCCGCCATCAAATTCCCGGGGCTGGCCAATGCCTGGACCTTGCCTATCAAGACCCGCATCGACATGTTGTCAACCGGCATCAAGACCCCGATTGGCATCAAGGTCAGCGGCCCGGATCTTACTGTTCTGGGACGCCTGTCGGAAGAAGTCGAACGGGCCATGAAAACCATCCCTGATACCCTGTCGGCATTCGGTGACCGGGCCGTGGGCGGTTACTTCCTGGATTTTGATATCAACCGCGAGGCCGCGGCACGTTACGGGTTGACCGTGGGTGATGTGCAGGATGTGATCAAGTTTGCCGTCGGTGGCATGAGGGTTACCGAGACAGTGGAAGGTCTCGAGCGTTACCCGGTGAACCTGCGCTATCCACGTGAGATGCGCGATAATCCGGAGCAGCTCAAACGGGTGTTGATTCCTACTCCCACAGGCACGCAGATTCCACTGGCCCTGGTGGCGGATATTAAACTGCGGCGTGGCGCACCGGTAATCAAAAGCGAGAACGCACGGCCGAATGCATGGATTTATGTAGACATCAAAACCACGGATATTGGTGGCTACGTAGAAAATGCCAAAAAAGTATTGGCAGCCCAGGTAGAGATGCCACCCGGTTACAATGTGATCTGGTCCGGGCAGTTCGAGTATATGGAGCGTGCCGCCAAACGACTGCGTATCGTGATACCACTTACATTGCTGCTGATATTCATGTTGCTGTATTTCAACTTCCGTAATCTCACCGCACCGCTGGTGGTGATGTTATCAATTCCCTTTGCACTGATCGGTGGCATCTGGTTGATATACTGGTACGGCTTTAATATCTCGGTAGCCGTGGCGGTGGGTTTCATCGCCCTGGCCGGGGTAGCCGCAGAGATAGGCGTGCTGGTACTCACCTTCATTAACCAGGAAGTGGAAAGACGTCGCCATACCAAGGCAGCAGGTGAGGCCATGGGTTCTGAAGGTGGTGTTCATCTGCCGATGCCCCACAGGGGTGGCCCGGCTATTGCGCACCTTAATTCCAGGGAAATCATGGAGGCCGTATTTACCGGAACTTCGGAACGTCTGCGTCCCATCGCCATGACAGCTACCGCAGTTATCGCCGGGTTGTTGCCGATCATGTTTGGTTCCGGCACCGGTTCAGAAGTGATGCGGCGTATTGCTGCGCCCATGATAGGAGGCATGTTAACAACAACGATTCTGTGTTTACTGGTATTACCGGTGATCTATGGACTGGTACTACAGGTTAAGGAAAAATATCACACGCCTGGCACACCACCTTGATAGAGCACCAGGGGGCTGTGAAGGTCCACAGAAAAGACAGGTCAAGGCCGTGTCCGCGCCAGAAATTTATGGCTTGTTGAAAGACAAGAGACACGACATGGTCAGATTTGCAGATCTGAACCTCTTGACACATTACCTGGCCCGGGCATCCTGCATTGGACGAATGCCCGGATCGCCGGGGCATATTCATAATGCTCAAATTAGTCAGAACTTTATTAAGGAGCCGCTGATTAATTCCGGACGAAGCAGATTGTGCTCAAAAAATACAGATTCAAGGCGTCGAATCGCACGTAATAGCAAGCTGTTGCGAAGATTCGCAACACAGAAGCTGGATTTTCCGGGTGCAAGATGCGAGTTCATGAATTGATCAGAGGTTCCTTAAGTATGAAGGGTAGAGAAATGCATATAAACAAGCTGGTGTTATCTGGAGTATTTGGTGTAAGCCTGATTATTACTGCCTGTAGTGATCAGGGCTCTCAACAAACTGGTATTGCAAACCCTGTCGGGGAAAAAGCAGATGTAATACAGTTAAGCTATGATCCTGAGAAATATACAAAGGGTCTTGAGTTATATCAGGGGGCCTGTGCATCCTGTCATGGAAAGCAGGGCGAGGGGGCATTAAACTGGCAGCAGAAAGCTACGCAGGGTAAGGCCAAACCGCCTCCACTGAACGGAACCGGACATGCCTGGCACCATCCCATGCATATTCTGAAGGGTGTAGTTCGTAACGGCACCGCCCGGCTGGGTGGCAATATGCCTGCATGGAAAGACAAGCTGACAGATGAGCAAATACAGAATATTTTGTACTGGATGCAGTCGCAATGGCCCAAAGAGATTTATAATGCCTGGTATCTGAATAACCAGGAGGCATTACGTAATCGGGCAAAAGGAAAGAAGTGATGTATGGTGATTGATGGTCTCCATTTGTGGATAATAAAATTTTATGGCCATTGATATTCACTTTTTATTTGCGGTTGAATTACGGGGTTGAATAAAAATATCTGAAGGCCCCTTCCATGGGGGCCTTCACCATACCACCTGTTCTGCGGGGGGTATTTTTTTTAAAAAACCAAATCACCCGCCCGATGGAAGTTAATAACAAAACCGGATTTACCATGCTAAAATACCTTGTAATACATCAGTGGTGATGAAACGATCAAGGAGCAACGAAATGTACGGCTTTACAGTAAAAGTGAAAGAAGATTTTGATGAGGCAGTGGAAAAGGTAACTGAAGAACTGCAAAAGGAAGGTTTTGGAATCCTGACCGAGATAGATGTCAAGGCAACCCTGAAAAAGAAACTGGATATCGACAAACGACCCTACAAGATACTGGGCGCATGTAATCCTGTATTGGCAAACCAGGCGTTGGATGCCGAACCTGATATTGGCCTTTTATTACCTTGTAATGTTGTTGTACGAGAAGATCAGAACGGTGAAATTATTGTAGGCTTTATGGATCCTGCCACCGTACTGGGCCTTGTGCAGACCGATAAACTGAAAGACCTGGGAGCCGAGGTTCGTTCCCGTCTGGAGCGTGTCAGGGATGCGATGGCATAATAACAGCTTATAAAAAGAAAAAGCCCCGTCTGGACGGGGCTTTTTTTATGCGGCCATGTTTTTAGGGAAGAGTAACTCGTGTATTTCCATGAATTGCCCGGGGGCAGCCAACATGACATCGTTAATGATACCGTTTGTCAGTTTGCTCGTTTCCATCAGGGTTGTACTGATTGATGGCAAGATGCTTTCCAGGGTTTCTTCCCGTTCTATTGCCCCGACAATCAGGTTGGCAATGTAAATTATTGCGGTTTCCATCGGGAATTGATGTGCCTCTTCCGGTGTATGGTGGCAGGCCGTGACTTCAATAATATTGTCAGGCAAGTTCCATTTCCTGACCAGGCATGAACCCACTTCAGTATGTGAGAACCCAAACAGTGATTCCTCGGCGGTCAAAATGTCATCGTCTACCGCCAGGTTCTGCCGAAGCAATTGGTGTCCTGCTTCAGGGGCGGCCTGGTATAATATCAAACGACCTATGTCGTGCAGCAGGCCTGAAACAAAGAACTGTTCTGTATGCTGTTCTCCCAGCGCTTCTGCAAGCATTTTTGAGATAACCGCACAATACAGGCATTGTCTCCACAACTGTTTTATATGGTTCTGCTTGTTATGCATATTGGCAAACAAATCTATTGTGGTTGTTGCCAGAGCAAGGTCGCGAAGATCCTGTGTGCCTATTATTGCAATGGCCCTGGGGATACTGTTTATATTGGACGGGAAACCATAATAGGGGCTGTTAACAATACGCAAGAGCCTTGATGACAGTCCAATGTCTGTTTCGGCGATGCGTGCTATATCGGCGACGGTACTGTTCTGATTCTGGGTTAGTTTATTAATCTGGATGAAAACTTCTGGCAATGATACGGGTGCGCCGGATTGTTCAATAAGCGTTTCGATAGATATGTCCATATCCTTATCTCCTTTTGACCTTGATCATAGATAACATCCATGTCATTATCTTGTATTAACTTACATCCTCCAGCGCATTTAAAATCTATATTGAAACATTAATTAATTCTTCTTATAGATAAGAAAATATTATAGCCTTTATCAGCTTTTTGTAAAGTTTTAGCGTTGTAAAAGGTACAGTTCTCGCACCGATGAGTTTATAAGTTAAGCCGGTTTTCTCGAATTAATCTTGAAAATAGCTGTATACGTATGTAATTTATGTTATTAATAATCGCAATAGAATTTATAAGATTTTTTTAACGCTATATTAGTAAATGATGATTTACAAGCTCGTCATGCTTTGAGAAAATGGCTCCAACTAAATAAAGTGGAATAACCATAATAATTTTATGCGTATATGTATTCGTTCAGCGAGCATTCAGCAAGAATGGATTAGGCTTTCATTAAAGATCGACAGAAATTAAATTTTATTTATTTACCCAGGAGAAAGATATGATAAAGTTGTCTTCAGTGTTAATGGTTATGTTACTGGCTACAAGCGTTGCGCATGCGGCGGGTGATGCGGCTGCAGGTAAAATGAAGGCAGCTGCCTGTGCAGGCTGTCATGGAACGGCCGGCATCAGTAATAACCCCATGTGGCCAAATCTGGCAGGCCAGAAGGCAGGCTATCTTGTAAAACAGCTTAAGGCTTTTCGTGCCGGTAGTCGTAAGGATCCACTGATGGATTCAATGGCAAAGGGTCTGTCTGATGCAGACATTGATAATCTGGCCGCTCACTTCTCTGCCCTGAAGTAATTCCGGGGTTAGTCGTTCATTCAGATTACCCGCAAAACCCCCGGGCCGGACAGCCCGGGGGTTTTGTTTTTAATATAAGGCCGGTTCGGGCATAGATGTCTGCTGTTTCTATTTTTTTCAGGAAGGGTAAGAAATGAAATAAACCCGGGTTCAGTTGATAATAGAGATATTCCTGACTGTTAATACCAGACAGAAAGAAAAAGCTGCATTACATTGGCATTGAATTTGTACAACGGCTCTGTTCCTGGCGTGCCACCTGCAGTAACATTTCTGAAGTCATCATAGTTGAAGCGGATATGATTGATCGAAAAATTCAAGGTACCCTTGTCTATAAAATACCAACCATCCTGTGCAAATTCATAACTGACACCTACCCCCAGGGTAAGGTTTGAGAACGTACTGAGTTCCTTGTCACGTGCAAGAAAATTCTGTGCATTAATAAACGGGAACAGGTCATTGTAGAAATCTGCCTTGTTCTGGCTATAACCCCTGACCTTCAAATCTATTATCCAGTGCTTTTTGAATGGATGTGTATATCCAACTTCGAAGGTATGGGCCTTGATGCCCCAGGTATCCTGAAAATATCTGTATTCGCCATGCAAGGCAGCATGGTAGGGCAAATAATATTTTGTTCGCAGTGTCAGTGCAGTGCTTGTGCGTGTATTCGGGTAGACTTCATTCTGGTAGGCAAAGGTTAATGGGGCAGTGAGGTAGCGAACCCTTCTGTACGGGTTATTCAGATACCCTTCATCCGTAATGGCCTCCATGGCGGCTTCCATCAGCATGTTCTTTGAAAGTACCTGTGAGACACTCAGGCGGTAATTCTGCCGGTCGACATCTTTCGAAAATGTTGGGTCACCGCGTAGCCCTACTTCGTCCCATCCACGAGAATAACCAAGCGATACAGTTGTCATACCTCCGAATATTTCCTGGCTGACACCGAGGTGTAGTGTCTTTGCCGTGAAATCATTTTCCTTGCTGTAGGAAAAGGCAGAGCTGAGTGTGACATTGTCATGCAGGTAATCCATGCTCAGGCCCGTTTCATTCCTTTCTTCAGAATAGGGGCTTGCGGTTGCAACGACATCAATGGATGCGCTGGTTATAGAGTCAACATAATAATTACCGGAAACAGAGAGGCTGTTACCAATTTTTTTTCGTACGAGTATAGACGGGCCATTTATTTCGACGCCGCCGCCATCATAGGAGTGGTAAAGTATATCGGCCCGGTCTTCTGGCAGGATGGCCGACTGCATAATTGCTGAATATGATAAAATACACGCAAGTAGTAAATATTTAATGTTTCTAGTTACAACCACAGCCACCGCCCTGACCACCTTCGGCTCCCCTGGCACTCTCACGTGCCTGGAAAACATGGTGTAGATAGGATGATGAAACCGGGTCACGGGTGAAGCTCATAATCGGGTCGGCAAGGTGGTCGCGCTCATAGGGTTTTACCCAGGGTTCGATTTTGTTACAGCCTGACAGCAACAGGAAAATGCCAGCCATTGTGAAGATTGCAAGTTTGTCCATAATTATTCTCTTAGCAGGGTCTTGATCTTTTTTGCGTATTTGATTTCATAGCCTGGCTTATATGCCTTGTATAAAAACCTGAGGTTACCGTCGCGATCAATCAGATAGGTTGTCGGCATGGCAGAAATATTATACAGGGCACTTACCTTTTTGGTTCTATCGTAGAGTATGGGGAAGCTGACCGGGATGATGTCCAGTAATTTATTGGCCTTGCTGATATCTTCATCAATATTCACACCCAGTATGACAAAGCCAAGATTTTTGTACTTCTTGTAGAGTAGCTCCAGTGCCGGCATTTCCTGCCTGCAGGGCCCACACCAGGATGCCCAGAAGTTGAGCATGACCACTTCGCCACGGTGTTCACTAAGCTTGATATTTTTTCCGCTCTTGCTTTTTAACGTGAAGTCAGGTGCTTTTCCGCCTACTGCACCTGCAAAAACAGATGCAGATACAAACATACCGGTGATTAGTATCAAAACGTGAGTATAGGTTTTCCGGGTAGAAATCATAATTGCCTCGCATTAAAAAAAGATGGTTATGCCGCCGGTTATCTCAATATTGTGTGTTAATTTATTGATACCAATGATATCTGATTTGAATAAATGATCGCGTACGTCTATGTGTAGTGCCATCCAGTCTCTGGGTATGAATCGATAACCGGTTCCAATTGTCCATGTAAAGTGATTATCATCTGCAAAATTGGTATTGCCTATGCCACCGATAAGATACAGGTCTGAGTTATAGGCACTTTTCCCGAAGAAGGATTCACCTGAAAGCAGGTTGTATCCGATCGAGATATTATAATAGGTATAATCTCTCTGGGAGTCGGTCAGGAGTTGCAAGCCACCGCTTAGCACCTCAAAACTGGTTTTGGAAGCCTTTGAGCTGCCGACGGTGATTTCTGAAAAAATATTTTCGGTTACATGGTAGGCAATGCGTACACCAAAAACCGGGTTAACGCCAAAATCCTCAATACTTAATGCCCCGCCAAAAATACCTACCTCATAGTCTTCAGTATCTATTTTCGCTTCCTTGATTGCTCTTCTGTCCAGCTCCGGCAGGATGATCTGTTCCGATTTTTGCTCTACCGGTTTGGCGGCATGAATATTCGTACCAGACAAAACGAACAGGCCGGTAAGAATTAACTGTGTGCCTTTCAGAAAAAGGCTGCAAAACCTGCTTTCCATTCTCCTATTTCCTCGTTATTGTTTCGGCTAGTAAAAACCTTGTAGTTGTTGTATTCCAGTCTAAGCATATATTTCTTTTTCAGGTAAATATTGGCACCTATTGTCACGTTTGCCATTGGGTCTGTTCTGTCAACAGCCTTCACCAGGGTTGCATTTGGAGTGGTCTGGATAATACCTATGCCGAGTGCAAAAAACGGTGAGACACGCCATTCCGGAAAAGGGTGGGCAGCAAGTTTGATATTTGCGAGAACGCTACTGGAAAAATTGCCAATGGCATGTGTCGCAGAAATTTCAGTAGACAGTGTTTGTGTAAAATAATGTGAACCATACAGTGTTATACTTGCGGCACCTTCAAAGTCGCCACTCAGCAAACCCAGCTCCCAGTTACGTTTTTTAAAATCTTCAATAGTGATGTCCTTAAATGTAGTTCTCTTTCCGTCCAGTGTCAGTGTCTGACTTAATTCATTTCTGTGTGTCCAGCCTTCCTTTCCCTTGCGATTGCGTATTTTAAACCAGTCAGTTTTACGTTTCAGTACCTTTATTTTTTCACCACGCTCAACAATGTGAAAAATCGGGTAGTTACTTCCCGGGCCAGTGCGCATATTCAGAAAAGGATCGGCTACGATGACTTCCAGAAAATCATCTTTCGCCTGTGCTGCTCCACCAACTAAAATTTGTAAAATAAATAAAAAGAAAATAATAATTCGCATAATTTTATTGTCTGGCGGGTTTGCTGTTATCAGCCAGGCAAATCCTTTTATTTATAGTTAGGGAGCCTCTGATCAATTCATGAACTCGCATCTTGCACCCGGAAAATACAGCTTCTGTGTTGCGAATCTTCGCAATAGCAAGCTATTACGAAGATTCGACGCCTTGAATCTGTATTTTCCGGGCACAATCTGCTTTGTCCGGAATTAATCAGAGGCTCCCTGGTTGTTTGTCTATCGCGCAACAATTGTTCCTGATCCATTATAAACAATTAAGTCTGTTTTAATTTTGTGACAGTATAAATGTGTCTGACTGCCAAGGCTACTACATCCTGATACAAAATATGCTGCGAATCCGTCATTATCGCGTGTATAGAACACTAGTTTACCGGCACATTGGCATTGGTGGGGTCGTTGTAAAACTGCCCGCCGATATCCAGCCATTCATAAAAGAATTTTTTCTCATGGTTCGACAGCATGGATGTGTGATCAACGGTCTCGCAGGCAGGTGCTGTGTTTGTAAAGGTTGCAAAGCGCCCGAAAAATGCGCTTTGCAAGGCACCGTTTACTGACATTTGTACCGGTATAGTCACGGTAATATTATCGGGCATGGTATTGGCCGGCGGATCAAGAAAAACCGGATTGCACATGGCATCACGACGCTGATTCAGAACTGTCGTCCCGTTGAATAACCGGGTATAGGAAAGCAGCAGGTTGCCATTGGCAGTATTGGTCAGGTCCAGCCGCTGGTTGGCTGCGGTGTGGCAATTGGTGCAGGTGTTGGCACCTGCCACGCCACGGGATGCTGTCCACATGGGTTGTATTGTTTCCGGGTAATTGATGACATTACGGCAACGGTATTCCCATTTGTTAATACTGCCAATGCTGTCATAACAGTTGCCCGTCAGTGGTATGATTTCACCCGGCAATAACTGCCGGAATTCATAACTGAACGGGGTGACGACAAGGTTGGTCCAGATGTCGGTATAAACGATGTCAAAACCGGGAGGGCAGGTTGCACCCGCAGACTTGGTGCAATTGTTACCCAGGCGTGCCTGGGCCATGGTCTCACCGGTTGTCTGACCTGAAATCGTATCACCCACAATCAACGGATTAGTACTGGTGCCGGGATAGATGTAGCCATTCTGGGGAGCGCCCGCGTTGGAGCCAACGGGTTCTGTCGTGTGCCCATGAATCCCGTCCGCAGGGTTGACCGTATTCGGATTGGCATTGTGGCAGCCATTACAGGTGACGGTTTCGCCCGGTTTTACCTGTATCCATGATTGATGGCGTCGACTGATGCGCCTGCCAAACCGGTCCACCACACTGATTGCCAGTGGAATATTGGCGGGAACCTCGACCATAACCGAACCGTCCGGTTCGATCGGGGCGTAGCCGATGATATCGCGCATGCCCTGCCCCGCACTTTGTCCAAAGGCGTTATTATTGATATTAAATGCAGTCCCGTTCAGCTCAAATGGAATGGCGACACCTTTTATAATTCGTAGAAAACGGGCAGGGCGATCATTGGGCGTGAATCGACCGGGGTCTGCCAGGTAGGCCACCCGGCGGTTATCCAGTGAGAAATTATACAGTGTTGCATAGTTGTCCGGGTCGGTATTGGCAGCGTTATTAAGGGCAGTACGGTTGGCTGCACTCATGCCCGAATTATTAAATACGCCATCAACATCGTACACACTCCTTATATGTAATATGCCGGTATTTCTATTGGCCAGGTTCAGGTTCAGTTCCGGGTCAATGCCGGGAACCTTGGTGGCGATAACACCCGGAACGGTATTGGAACCTGTAATGGTTCTGTCTTCCGCAACGACCAGATCAGAGTAGACGATGTTTTCTTCCGGCAAAAATATGGGTAACTGGGTCTTGGTTGCCGGGTCGAAAATATACAACCCGTACAGCGGGTTGGCCTCCTGTACCCCGGGGGCCGCCAGGCGGGCCGTTGTACAGTTAACAATAATTGTATTTTCAAGCAATCGGCAGGGTGTCCAGCTGACCAGGATGCGGCCGGAGCCATCCCACAGGGGATAAGCTGTACTGTATCGTCCTCCCGGAGAGGGTGCAGTCGTGGTGGTGACATTGTTGTTGACCAGTGAGACCTGCCCGGTGGTGATGGGTGATAACTGGTTCGGCAGGATTGGTCGTGTGTTGTCCGTGTAATTGGCCACATCGGTGGCAATGATATCCCCCCCTCCGAAGGTGCCGGTAAAAGGTCGCAGAATTGACAGCACGCGCCCATCCGGCATTTCTCTCGGTTGCAGGAACTGTACGGTTGTGCCGGGGGTACCGCTGGTGTGGCTTTGTCTTCCATAGACCAGTTTTACCGCGGTTCCATCCGGGTTAGAGCGGTACAGGTGCATGGCATTGCGGCTACCCGCATGATCCCAGCGTGTGAAGATCACCTGTCCAGACCGGAGTACAGTCGGGTCGAGGTCGTGACTCTGGTTAAACGTTACCTGTGAAATATCAGAGGCACCGGTCACATTACATGTTGTGTAGCTGCTGCAATCGACAGTCATGACATGCAGCGACAGTGCCGGTTCATTGCGGCTTTCATCACGGCCCGTGTAAGCCTGCTTGTTATTATTATTTATCGGGCCTTCATCTGTCCGGACCACTTTGCTGGTACTCTGACGAGTGGAGCTGAATATGATGTTACCGTTTGGCAGGAAGTAGGGGGCCAGGTCTTCACCTGATTCGGCCGTGATCGAATCCGAGATAACGCGTTTGAGGGTCTTGTTCTTGATATGGTACAGCCAGATATTCCACGTCGGTGTCACGGCCTGCCCAACGTCTGCCTCACGCATGGCAAATACCAGCATGGTGCCATCATAAGAGGCCTCAACATCCTTGACGTCACCGCTACCCGTGGTGATGGCACCGGTAATATTTCTCGGTGCAGCAGAGGATGAGGCGCGATCCCTGATCCAGAGATCGGCACCGGCATTGAAGGTCAGCGCGACAGTGGCCACAGGCTGTACCGGGACATTATTGTTGAGAATAATCGGGCGTTTTACATACGCAATGGGCAG
>VAPH01035220.1_pt1 | contig 27409 bp, 38 predicted proteins | sample 3393861 | NCBI WGS metagenome assembly VAPH01 (sample SAMN08290439, study PRJNA428436) | hydrothermal vent metagenome | isolation source: Deep-sea hydrothermal vent chimney | place: Atlantic Ocean: South-mid Altantic Ridge | reverse complement strand
TCATCAACACTGGAAACCGCATAACCTAATGCTTGTTTCTCTCTTTTAATCCCCAAAGCGGTTACTACAACCTCATCAAGGGTATTTGCTTCAGAAACCATTGTTACATTAATAATACTTTCTGAACCAACAGTTCTAATTACAGTAGTCATACCCACAAAACTAAAACGAAGAACATCTCCTGTATTAGCATTGAGTGAATAGTTACCATCAAAATCTGTTTCGGTACCTGTTGAAGTACCTTCAATTAAAACACTTACACCAGGTAAAGGGCCGGTTTCATCCGATACTATACCAGTGATGGTTCTCTCTTGTGCAAAAGTTATTTGCACAATAAACGCTAGTAAAAGCGTCATAATTCCACTTAACTTTGTTTTCATTATATAAATTATTTGAATTAATTTGAGCCAAAAATCTTAATAAAAAGTTAATAAACCAACTTTTTAACACAATATTTTCAAAAAAAAGTTAAAAAACTGTTAAGAGAATGGCACTTATATATATGGAGATGTGCAATTATCAATGTGGTTGCGTGGTTTTAAAAAAAACTAATAATTTTAACATGAAGCTTAGAGTTGTTGAAATTAAAGGAGTTGTCATCAAATTTACCGATTGCATAGCTAATATTTAAAAGTCCAGCCTTGGTAAAAAAGGCATAGCCCAACCCTAAACTAATTATTTGAGAATTTTCTTCTAAAATTTTATTTTCTATAAAAGCGAAATCAGTAATGGAATAGAAATAACTTGAATTGGTCGTTCTGTAACGATATTCTAAATTAAAAATGCTGTAGGCGGATGCAAAAATACTTTCTTCATTTACGCCTCTAAGATTGTATATCCCTCCAACCCTGAATAATTCGTTATTTACATAGTCATCTGAATTTAAAATTGCACTTTGATTTTGGAGAAAAATATAGTTCTTATTATTGAAAGCCCAAATGTAATTGGACAGCAATAAAAATTTGGATTGATTAGATTTCGTATTTTCAATTTTACGAGAACCAAAAAAGGAGCTAAAGTCAAATCTAAATTTTACCGGAAACAAATTGTCATGGATTAATTTTTCAAAATTATAAGAGACTCCATAAAAGATATTTTTAAAGGATTGAATATCGTTAATGGAGTTTTTCAACAAACTATTAGAGTTTTCGGTATTCAAACCTGCCGAAATCTTTCCTTTGGTATTTAATGAATAGGTCAAGCTAATATCGGTAACCACGTTGTTGAAAGTAGAATCTTGTCTGTACAGTTCAAAGGTTGCTTCAGGAATTAATGGAATATTAAAAACGTATGGAATTACTGTATTGATAAAAAACCTCTGGCTGTCATTGCCATTATTTTTCCAAAACAATGCTATGGTTTCTCCACTATTAAATATGTTGATTACAGATATATCGAGATAACCGTTAAATTGTAAGCCCCTTTTGTCTTCTTCAGATGAAAAACCAATTATTCCATCAAATTTATTAGAACGTCTTTTTTTTAGGTATATATATATATAGGTAGAATCATTTGTAAATAAAACATCAGGAGGTTTCTGTTCTTCAACAAAAGAAAGGTTATTGATTGCGATAGAAGCATTTATTAATTTTTCTTTATTAAAAGTAGTACCAATTTTTAAATTTAATTCATGAGGGATAAAATTTTTGGGAAAGTTTTCATAGCCCTTAATTATTACCTTGTCTATTGTTCTGGGTTTATTGTCAATAATTTTTATCTCGGCAATGGCCAAATTATTTTTTAAATGAATATTTTGTAAAGAAACCTGAACAAATGTATTTCCATACTTTTCAAAATTATCAACTATAAATTGAAGGGTATTTGGAATTTCAGAAAATGGGATCTCAAAATATTGATCGGTTATAACTGTAGAAATATGTTGTAATTTATTTTTAGAGACTATAGTTTCGGGTAAACTTTGGTAGTAAACCTTTAAACTTTTAGTTTGAATACCTAAAATATATTGGGCTTTATAAATAGAGTCGGTAATATAAATAGTATCTAAAATTGCGTTTAAATATCCCTTGTATTCTAGCCGTATCAAAATGGAATCTATTTCGGTTAAAATACTATTTTCAGATGCGTGTAATTTTTTAAAATAAATTGATCTTAAGATTTTATTATTTGTATCATTTTTGCTAAGGTTTTCCAATTGAAATTCTTGGGCATTTACACAAAATAATTTTAGTAAAAAAAATAGTATATAGATATATGGTGTAATAAAAACTTTCAAATTTCATATTTTAAGAGGGTAAATATCATGTTATTTTGTGAAATAGCAAATTTATATATCAAGTTCCAAGATCTGGACCCGACCGTTGGTAAGACAATTATCAAGTTTTTTAAAGTACTAAATATACAAGCCTAAACACAAAATATTTAAGAGTAAAAAAATCAATTCATTATAGTTTGAATAACAAGAAAAAAGTTATACATTTGCAAACTCTTAAAAATAGGGATTTTACACAAATTAATTTAATTAAAAAATAGTATGCCAACTATTCAACAATTAGTACGAAAAGGAAGAACCAAAATAACCAAGAAGAACAAATCGGCTGCTTTGAATTCAAGTCCCCAACGTCGTGGAGTATGTACTCGTGTTTATACAACTACACCAAAGAAACCTAATTCAGCAATGCGTAAAGTTGCAAGGGTAAGGTTAACCAATGGTAATGAGGTAAATGCCTATATTCCAGGAGAAGGACATAATTTACAAGAACACTCGATAGTATTGGTTAGAGGTGGAAGAGTAAAAGATTTACCTGGTGTTAAATATCACATTGTTCGTGGTGCATTAGATACAGCAGGAGTAGAAGGACGAACACAACGCCGTTCAAAATACGGTACAAAACGTCCTAAAAAATAATTTTAAAGCTTTAATGTAAAGAACAATGAGAAAAAAAATATCAAAGAAAAGGATTCTTTTACCAGATCCTAAGTTTAACGATCAATTGGCTACACGTTTTGTAAACAATTTGATGTTGGATGGTAAAAAATCTGTTGCATTTAAAGTGTTTTATGATGCATTAGAAATCGTAGAAGAGAAAAAACAAGACGAAGAAAAAACGGCTTTAGATTTATGGAAAGATGCATTATCAAATGTAATGCCACATGTTGAAGTTCGTAGCCGTAGAGTAGGTGGTGCAACCTTTCAAATTCCAATGCCAATTAGAGCCGATCGCAAGATCTCTATGGCGATTAAATGGTTGATCTTATCTGCTCGAAAAAGAAATGAAAAATCTATGGCGCAACGTTTGGCAGGTGAAATTTTAGCTGCTGTAAAAGAAGAAGGTGCTGCAGTAAAGAAAAGAGTTGATGTACATAAAATGGCAGATGCTAACAAGGCCTTTTCACATTTTAGATTTTAATAGGGTTAGGAAATGGCAAGAGATTTAAATTTAACAAGAAATATAGGTATTGCTGCGCATATTGATGCGGGTAAAACCACTACTACAGAACGAATTCTTTATTATACAGGAGTTTCTCATAAAATTGGAGAAGTTCATGATGGTGCTGCAACTATGGATTGGATGGAGCAAGAGCAGGAAAGAGGTATTACAATTACTTCGGCAGCAACAACTTGTACCTGGCAGTTTCCTACAGAAAATGGTGTTCCAAATTCTGAAACTCAAGGATATCATTTTAATATTATTGACACACCGGGCCACGTTGATTTTACAGTTGAGGTAAACCGATCATTAAGAGTATTAGATGGTTTGGTTTTCTTATTTAGTGCGGTTGATGGTGTAGAACCTCAATCAGAAACTAACTGGAGATTAGCGGATAATTACAAAGTGCCAAGAATAGGATTTGTAAATAAAATGGACCGTCAAGGGGCTGACTTTTTAAAAGTTATCACTCAAGTAAAAGAAATGTTAGGTTCGAATGCAGTTCCTATTGTTCTTCCAATTGGTGATGAAGCAGACTTTAAAGGAATAGTCGACTTAGTTAAGAACAGAGCCATTGTTTGGAATGAAGATTCTTATGGTTCTACATTTGAAATAATAGATATTCCGGAAGATTTAAAAGAAGAATCGGCAAAATACAGAGCTTTACTTATTGAAGAAGTAGCAAGTTATGATGAGAACTTATTAGAAAAATTCATGGAAGATGAAGATTCAATAACGGAAGATGAAGTACACGCTGCTTTAAGAGCTGCCGTTATGGATATGGCTATCATTCCAATGATCTGTGGTTCGGCATTTAAAAATAAAGGTGTTCAATTTTTATTGGATGGTGTTTGTCGTTATTTGCCTTCACCTTTAGATAAAGAGGCTATTATAGGAACTAATCCTGCTACAGAAGAGGAGATCTCTAGAAAACCTTCTGTTAATGAACCATTTTCTGCATTGGCTTTTAAAATTGCTACAGATCCTTTTGTTGGACGTTTGGCATTTTTCAGAACTTATTCAGGACGTTTAGATGCGGGTTCTTATATATTGAATAACCGTTCGGGTAAGAAAGAACGAATTTCTCGAATTTACCAAATGCATTCCAATAAACAAAACTCGGTTGATTTTATTGAGGCTGGTGATATTGGTGCAGCGGTTGGTTTTAAAGATATTAAAACAGGTGATACCATGTCTGCTTTAGACGCTCCCATTGTTTTAGAGAGTATGGATTTTCCGGATCCGGTAATTGGTATTGCGGTTGAACCAAAAACAAAAGCTGACGTTGATAAATTAGGAATGGGCCTTGCTAAATTAGCAGAAGAAGATCCAACATTTCAGGTAAGAACTGATGAAGCATCAGGTCAAACTATAATTTCAGGAATGGGTGAATTACACCTTGAGATTTTAGTTGATCGCTTAAAACGTGAATTTAAAGTTGAAGTAAATGAAGGTCAACCTCAAGTTGAATACAAGGAAGCTTTAACAAAAATAACAAAACACCGAGAAATTTATAAAAAGCAATCTGGTGGTCGCGGTAAATTTGGAGATATTGTATTTGAAATGGGTCCTGCTGACGAAGATTTTGAAGGAACAGGATTGCAATTTGTAAATATTATCAAAGGTGGTAATATTCCAAGAGAATTTATTCCCGCTGTAGAAAAAGGCTTTACTATGGCAATGAAAAATGGTCCGTTGGCAGGATATGAAATGGATAGCATGAAGATCACTTTATCTGATGGGTCTTTTCACCCTGTAGATTCTGATTCGTTGTCCTTTGAATTGGCCGCAAAATTGGGTTACAAAGCTGCTGCGAAAGCTGCAGGTGCTGTAATTCTTGAGCCAATTATGAAATTAGAGGTGGTTACTCCTGAAGAAAATATGGGAGATATTGTAGGAGACTTAAACCGGAGAAGAGGTCATGTTAACTCTATGGATGATAGAGCAGGAGCTAAAGTTGTAAAAGCAAATGTACCATTATCTGAAATGTTTGGATACGTTACAACACTAAGAACCTTATCATCTGGTAGAGCAACTTCTACCATGGAGTTCTCACATTATGATAAAACACCTGCAAATATTTCAGAAGAAGTAATTAAAAAAGCACAAGGTTAATTTACTAATATTTATACCATGAGTCAAAAAATTAGAATAAAATTAAAATCTTACGATCATAATTTGGTAGATAAATCTGCTGAAAAAATTGTAAAAACAGTAAAAAATACCGGCGCAGTAGTTAATGGACCGATTCCATTACCTACACACAAAAAAATATTTACTGTGTTGCGTTCACCACATGTAAACAAAAAATCAAGAGAGCAATTTCAATTGAATGCTTTTAAGAGAATTTTAGATATCTATAGCTCTTCTTCAAAAACAATTGATGCTCTTATGAAATTGGAGTTACCAAGTGGAGTTGAGGTTGAGATAAAAGTCTGATAAGACTTTTATCGAAATTCCCGCCTGCGCGGGAATCTTAATGTATTAATTATAATTGAAACTGATAGTTTCAATAACATGTCCGGAGCAATAGACGAAGGAAAAACGGAAAAAATACATTCAGGGTTGAAGTATTTTGACCCTGTTTTATTGTAAGACTTTTAATAATATAGGTTATAAAAATATAGAATTAATTAGTCGAACCTGCCTGCGGTAGGCAGGCAAATTCCGCTTAAAGCGGAAAAGATATTAGAATAAATAGAATAATAATTAAATAATTAAAAATGTCTGGGTTAATAGGTAAAAAAATAGGAATGACCAGTATTTATGACGAAAACGGAAAAAATATTCCGTGTACTGTTATTGAAGCTGGTCCTTGTGTAGTTACCCAAGTCAGAACCAAAGAGGTTGACGGGTATGAAGCTCTACAACTTGGTTTCGATGACAAAGCAGAAAAACAGTCAAATAAAGCGCTAAACGGGCACTTTAAAAAAGCTGGTACAACTGCTAAAAAACGTGTTGTTGAATTTCAAGGATTTGAGCAAGAATTAAAATTAGGTGATCAAATAACTGTTGATCATTTTGTAGAAGGAGAATTTGTTGATGTATCAGGTACATCAAAAGGTAAGGGTTTTCAGGGTGTTGTAAAACGTCATGGATTTGCCGGTTCGGAAAGAACACACGGTCAACAAAGTATGAATAGAGCTCCTGGTTCTGTTGGTGCCGCGTCGTATCCTGCAAGAATATTTAAGGGTATGCGCATGGGCGGTAGAATGGGTGGAGAAAAAGTAAAAGTTCAAAACCTAAGAGTTTTAAAAGTGGTTAAAGAAAAAAATCTTTTAGTTGTAAAAGGTGCTGTTCCTGGCCATAAAAATTCATATGTAATCATTCAGAAATAATGAAAGTAGCTGTAGTAGATATCAACGGGAAAAAAACTGGAAGAAAAGTTGAGCTTTCAGATGCTATTTTTGCAATTGAACCAAATGATCACGCTATTTATTTAGATGTAAAACAGCATTTGGCAAATAAAAGACAAGGAACTCATAAAGCAAAAGAAAGAGCAGATATTAAGGGTAGTACCCGTAAGATAAAGAAGCAAAAAGGTACAGGTACTGCACGTGCAGGAAGTATCAAATCTCCTATCTTTAGAGGTGGTGGTAGGGCTTTCGGTCCGAGACCAAAAAGTTATTCTTTTAAACTTAATAAAGGTTTAAAGAAATTAGCAAGACAATCAGCACTTTCCTTAATGGCTAAAGAAGACAATATTGTAGTGGTTGAAAAATTCAATTTTGAAGCTCCTAAAACAAAAGAATTTATAAAGATTTTAAAGGCTTTTGAACTTGAAAATAAAAAATCTTTGTTTGTGTTGGATGGGTCAAATAAAAATGTATATTTGTCATCACGAAATTTGAAAAGTATAAATGTTATAAACGGCTCACAATTAAATACTTACAGCGTTTTAAATGCAAGTAAAATAATTATTTCTGAGGACTGTTTAGAAGAAATAGAATCAAACTTTAGCAAGTAATTTTATGAGAATTTTGATAAAACCAATTATTACGGAAAAAGCAACCGACCAAAGTGAGTTGAGTAACTGCTTTAGTTTTGTTGTGAGAAATACGGCTAATAAGCTTGAGGTAAAACAAGCAATTGAAAGTACTTATGGAGTTTCTGTTAAAGGAGTAAGAACAATGAACTATCCTGTTAAACGTAAAACTAAATTTACAAAAAAAGGTGTAGTTTCTGGTATGAAAGGTGGGTATAAAAAAGCAATTGTACAATTAGCCGATGGAGATAATATTGATTTTTATAGCAATATCTAAGATATAGACGATGGCATTAAGAAAATTAAAACCACAAACCCCGGGGCAACGATTTAAAGTTGTTACTGATTTTGACGTTGTTACAACTGATAAACCGGAAAAGAGTTTATTGGCTCCTATTAAAAGATCGGGTGGTAGAAACAATGAAGGTAAAATGACAATGCGCTATATTGGTGGTGGTCATAAGAAAAGGTACCGTATAATTGATTTTAAAAGAAATAAAGATGGTGTTCCGGCAACTGTTAAATCTATTGAGTATGATCCGAATAGAACAGCATATATAGCATTATTAATTTATGCAGATGGTGAAAAGAGATACGTCGTTGCTCAAAATGGTTTACAAGTTGGACAAACAATTGTTTCAGGAGATAAAGTTACACCTGAAATTGGTAATACAATGCTTTTAAGTAGTATTCCACTGGGTACAGTTATATCTTGTATTGAGTTGCGTCCAGGACAAGGAGCTGTTATCGCTAGAAGTGCAGGATCATTTGCACAATTAATGGCAAGAGAAGGAAAATATGCAACTATAAAATTACCTTCGGGTGAAATAAGATTAATCTTATTAACCTGTAAAGCCACAATTGGCGTAGTATCAAATTCTGATCACCAATTAACAGTATCGGGTAAAGCCGGTAGAAGCAGGTGGTTAGGTAGAAGACCAAGAACTCGTCCGGTTGCAATGAACCCGGTAGATCATCCAATGGGTGGTGGTGAAGGTAAAGCTTCCGGAGGTCATCCAAGATCAAGAAATGGAATTCCTGCTAAAGGGTTTAAAACTCGTTCAAAAAGTAAAGGAAGCAATAAACATATTGTTGAACGAAGAAAAAAATAATTAGTTAAAAAGTATGGCACGTTCATTAAAAAAAGGACCTTATGTTTTTCATGCATTGGAAAAGAAAGTCCAAAAAAATATAGACTCAGGCAAAAAATCAGTTATTAAAACCTGGTCAAGAGCCTCAATGATAACACCTGATTTTGTTGGACAAACAATAGGTGTTCATAATGGTCGCCAATTTGTTCCGGTTTATATAACTGAAAATATGGTTGGTCATAAATTAGGTGAATTTTCTCCTACGCGTTCTTTTAGAGGACATGCCGGAGCAAGAAATAAAGGTAAAAAATAGTATTTATGGGAGTTCGAAAAAAATTAAGAGCAGATCGACTTAAAGAAGCGCGTAAAAATTCTTATGTGACGAAACTTAACGGCTGTCCTACTTCACCTAGAAAGATGCGTTTGGTAGCTGACCTAATTAGAGGTGTTGAAGTAGAAAAAGCACTTCAGATATTAAAGTTCAATCCTAAAGAGGCTTCGATAAATCTTGAAAAATTAATGTTATCGGCAATAGCCAACTGGCAGGCAAAAAATGAAGATGCAAATTTAGAAGATGCAGGTTTATTTGTTAAAGAAATTTATGTAGATAGTGCAACCATGTTGAAAAGGTTGCGTACTGCGCCACAAGGCAGGGCACACAGGATTAGAAAACGTTCGAATCATGTAACATTGATTTTAGGAACTAATAATTTAAGCAATTAATAATAGCATGGGACAAAAGACAAATCCAATAGGAAATCGTTTAGGAATTATCAGAGGATGGGAATCTAACTGGTATGGTGGAAAGGACTATGGAGATAAAATTGCTGAAGATAGTAAGATCCGTAAATATGTTCATGCTAGATTGTATAAAGCAAGTGTTTCGAGAGTAATTATTGAAAGAACTTTAAAACTTGTAACCATTACTATCACTACTGCTCGCCCTGGTATTATTATCGGAAAAGGTGGTCAAGAGGTAGACAAATTAAAAGAAGAGCTTAAAAAGATTACCGGAAAAGAGGTACAAATCAATATTTTCGAGATCAAGCGTCCGGAGCTGGATGCAAAACTTGTTGGAGCAAGTATTGCTCGTCAAATTGAAAATAGAATTTCATACAGACGTGCTATAAAAATGGCAATTGCTGCAACAATGCGTATGAATGCCGAGGGTATAAAAGTGCAAATTTCAGGCCGTTTAAATGGAGCAGAAATGGCACGATCGGAAAGTTATAAAGAAGGAAGAATTCCTCTTTCTACTTTCAGAGCTGATATTGATTATGCATTAGAAGAAGCCAATACTACTTATGGTAAAATAGGAGTGAAGGTATGGATTATGAAAGGTGAAGTTTATGGGAAAAGAGAATTATCGCCCTTAATTGGTTTGTCAAAAAAAGGCAAAGGTGGAGGTAAAGGGCCGGGAAGAAATAAACCTCGCAGAAGATAAATTTTTTAAAGTTTAAAAAATGTTACAACCAAAGAGAGTAAAATATCGTAAAGTACAAAAGGGCAAAGGTAATATGAATGGCAACTCGCAAAGAGGTCATAGATTATCAAACGGCATGTTCGGTATTAAGGCATTAGAGCAAAATTTACTTACCTCACGTCAAATTGAAGCTGCGCGTATTGCTGCAACAAGATTTATGAAAAGACAAGGTAGTTTATGGATTAAGATTTTCCCGGATAAGCCAATAACAAAAAAGCCTTTAGAAGTACGTATGGGTAAAGGTAAAGGAGCACCGGAATATTTTGTTGCTGTTATAAAACCGGGAAGAATAATGTTTGAGGTAGGTGGTGTGTCAATTGAAACAGCAAGAGAAGCCTTGCGTTTGGCAGCCCAAAAATTACCTGTAAAAACAAAATTTGTTGTTGCAAGAGATTATGACAACGCTTAATTTTATTTGAAAAATAATAATAAAGAACACATGAACCGAGCGTTCTAAATGTTTTTCGCTAAAGAGAAATAATCAAAAGCGAACAACATGTGACCTAAAATAATAATAAAGAACAGATGAAACAGTCGGAAATTAAAGAATTGTCGGTAGAAGATTTAAACGAAAAGTTAGGGATGTTTAAAAAAAATTATACTGATTTGAAACTTGCTCATGCAATTTCACCTTTAGAATCTCCAATGCAATTAAAAGCTGTACGTAGAACAGTTGCCAGAATTGCTACAGAATTAACTAAAAGAGAATTACAAGAATTGTAATTGATTTGAAAAGATGGAAAAAAGAAATCTTAGAAAAGAAAGAATAGGAGTAGTTTCCAGTAACAAAATGGAGAAATCTATTGTTGTTTCAGAAGTGAAACGAGTAAAACATCCCATGTACGGAAAATACGTATTAAATACGAAAAAGTATGTGGCACACGATGAGAATAATGATTGTAAAGAAGGAGATACGGTTAAAATTATGGAAACCCGTCCGTTAAGTAAAACCAAATGCTGGAGGTTAGTAGAAATCTTAGAAAGAGCTAAATAATTATGTTACAACAAGAATCAAAATTAAAAATTGCTGATAACACCGGAGGAAAGGAAGCTCTTGTTATTCGCGTACTTGGCGGAACAAAGAAACGTTACGCTTCGGTAGGAGATAAGATTGTAGTAACTGTAAAGGATGCTACTCCTAATGGAACTGCTAAAAAAGGTCAGGTTTCTAAAGCTGTGGTGATTAGAACTAAAAAAGAAGTAAGACGAAAAGATGGGTCTTATATAAGATTTGATGATAATGCTTGTGTTTTATTAGATTCTGATTCAGACGAAATGAGAGGTACTCGTGTTTTTGGCCCCGTGGCCAGAGAACTTCGTGAAAAACAATTCATGAAAATTGTATCATTAGCACCTGAAGTGCTTTAATACTTATTCAAATGACAAAGTTAAAACTAAAAACCGGAGATACAGTAAAAGTAATTGCCGGTGATCATAAAGGAGAAGAAGGAAAAATTGTAAAAGTTTTTATAGATAAGAACAGAGCAATTGTTGAAGGAGTAAATATGGTATCAAAGCATACAAAACCAAGTGCTGATAATCCACAGGGTGGTATAGTAAAAAAAGAAGCATCTATTCATATTTCAAACTTAATGATTTTGGAAAAAGGTGTTGCTACAAAAGTAGGTTATCGAATGGAAGGAGACAAAAAAGTTAGGTTTTCAAAAAAATCTAAAGAAGTATTATAGTTATGGAATATACACCTAGACTTAAAGAAGATTACAAAAGCAGGGTTATTCCTGCATTAACCAAAGAATTTGGTTATAAAAATGTAATGGAAGTACCTAGATTACAAAAAATCGTAATTAGCAAAGGAGTTGGAGCCGCAATAGCTGATAAGAAATTAATAGATTATGCATTGGAAGAATTGGCTGCAATATCTGGTCAAAAAGCAATTGCAACAATTTCTAAAAAAGATGTTGCTTCATTTAAATTGCGTAAAGGAATGCCAATAGGTGTTAAAGTAACTTTACGTGAAAAGAAGATGTATGAATTTTTAGATAGATTGGTTACCTCATCTTTGCCTCGTGTTAGAGATTTTAAGGGTGTTAAAGCTAGTGGTTTTGATGGAAGAGGGAATTATAATTTAGGTATTACCGAACAAATAATTTTCCCGGAGATCAATATTGAAAAAGTGAATAAAATTGGTGGTATGGATATCACTTTTGTTACTACGGCCAATACAGATAAAGAAGCAAAATCATTATTACACGAATTAGGTATTCCATTTAAAAAGAATTAAAGATGGCAAAAGAATCAATGAAAGCTCGTGAAGTAAAAAGAGCCAAAACTGTTGCAAAATATGCTGAAAAAAGAAAAGCTTTAAAAGAAGCCGGAGATTATGAAGCATTACAAAAATTACCAAAAAACGCATCACCTGTACGTATGCATAACCGTTGTAAATTAACGGGTCGACCAAAAGGATATATGCGCCAATTTGGAATTTCACGTGTGACTTTTCGCGAAATGGCTAATCAAGGGTTGATACCAGGTGTGAAAAAAGCAAGTTGGTAAAAAAAATTAATTGGTTTCAGGTTTAATCCAGAGTATTCGCGATTAAAAACCAAAACCGTAAATAAATAATAATGACAGATCCAATAGCAGATTTTTTAACAAGAATCAGAAATGCGGCCAGTGCTCAACACAGAGTTGTTGAAATTCCGGCATCTAACTTGAAAAAGGAAATGACCAAGATATTATATGATCAGGGTTATATTTTGAGTTATAAATTTATAGAAAACAAAGTTCAGGATATTATTAAAATTGCTTTAAAGTACAATAAGGATTCGAAGCAATCAGTAATTAAAAATATTGAACGAGTGAGTACTCCGGGTTTACGTAAGTATGTCGGCGCTAATGAAATGCCAAGAGTATTAAATGGATTAGGTATAGCAATTATTTCAACCTCTAAAGGCGTGATGACCAATAAAAAAGCTCATCAGGATAATGTAGGTGGTGAAGTACTGTGTTACGTTTATTAAAAGGAATTAAGATGTCAAGAATAGGAAAAAGCCCAATAAAAATTCCGGAAGGAGTTACCGTTGAAATTAAAGACAACGTAGTTACTGTAAAAGGTAAACTAGGCGAGTTATCTCAAAATATTAATGAGATGGCGATAAAAAATGAAGATGGAATTTTAACATTAAAAAGACCATCAGAATCTAAAGATCACAAAGCTAAGCACGGTCTGTATAGATCACTGATCAATAATATGATAGAAGGTGTTTCTAAAGGTTGGACTAAAGAGTTAGAATTGGTTGGAGTTGGATATAGAGCTACAAATCAGGGTCAAAAATTAGATTTATCCTTAGGTTTTTCACATAATATTGTTTTAAATATTGCTCCAGAAGTAAAAATTGAAACAGTATCTGAAAAAGGTAAGAATCCAATTATTAAATTAACTTCTTTAGATAAACAATTAGTTGGTCAGGTAGCTGCAAAGATTCGTTCTTTCCGTAAACCGGAACCATATAAAGGTAAAGGAGTTAAGTTTGTAGGTGAACAATTAAGAAGAAAAGCAGGTAAAACTGCATAATTTAGTATAGTTATGGCATTAACAAAACTTCAAAGAAGAAATAGAATAAAGAACAGAATAAGAAAGATTATTTCCGGAACTGCAACTAAACCAAGATTGTCAGTGTTTAGAAGTAATAAAGAAATTTCTGTTCAATTAATTGATGACGTAAACGGAAAAACCTTAGTTTCGGCATCGTCAAGAACAAAAGGTTTAGCTAAAGAATCTAGAATTGAAACGGCAAATGTTGTTGGTAAATCTTTGGCTGAAAAAGCGGTAAAAGCCGGTATTGAAAACTGTGCATTTGATAGAAGTGGTTATTTATACCATGGAAGAGTAAAAGCTCTGGCTGAAGGTGCAAGAGAAGGAGGTTTAAAATTTTAATAGTATACCATGTACAAAAAATATTATAATATAGAAAGAGTAAAGCCAAGTGGGTTAGATTTAAAAGATCACCTGGTAGGAGTACAAAGAGTTACCAAAGTAACCAAAGGAGGTAGAACATTTGGTTTTTCGGCAATTGTAGTTGTTGGAAATGGTGATGGTGTAGTTGGTCAGGGTTTAGGTAAATCTCAAGATGTTGCTTCAGCTATTGCAAAAGCTATTGAAGACGCAAAAAAGAATTTAGTGAGAATTCCGATTATCAAACAAACTTTACCTCATGAACAAAAGGGTAAATATGGAGGAGCAAAGGTTTTCTTAAAACCAGCTTCACATGGTACAGGAGTTATTGCAGGAGGTGCTGTGCGTGCGGTATTAGAATCTGTTGGTGTACATGATGTATTATCAAAATCACAAGGTTCTTCAAATCCACACAATGTAGTTAAAGCAACTTTTGATGCTTTACTAAATTTACGTGATGCTCGAACAATTGCAAAGCAGCGTGGTATTTCATTAGAAAAAGTGTTTAACGGATAAAAGTTTTTTACGATGAAAAAAATTAGAGTAAAACAAGTGCGTAGTAAAATTAGACGTCCTAAAAATCAAAAGTTAACGCTTGAAGCATTAGGATTACATAAGATTGATCAGGTTGTAGAACACAATGCAACTCCGTCAATTCTTGGAATGGTAAAAACAGTTAATCATCTGGTTTCTGTAGAGGAAATTAAATAAGATAAAGGTTATGCAGTTAAATAACTTAAAACCTGCAAAAGGTTCAGTAAAAACAGGTAAACGAATTGGTAGAGGTCAGGGGTCCGGAAAAGGAGGAACTGCCACTAGAGGACATAAAGGTCAAAAATCTCGTTCTGGATATTCAAGGAAAATTGGATTTGAAGGAGGGCAAATGCCATTACAAAGACGAGTGCCTAAATTTGGATTTACAAATATAAATCGCAAAGATTACCAAGGGATTAATTTAGATAAATTACAACAATTAGTAGATGATGGTAAAATAAAAGATGCCGTTTCTTTGGATGTTTTAATTGAAAATAGATTGGCTCGTAAAAACGAATTGGTTAAAATTTTAGGTAGAGGAGAGTTAAAAGCAAAATTAAATATCACCGTGCATAAATTTACTGCTACTGCCAAAGCAGCAATTGAGAAAGCCGGAGGTGAAGCAATTACTATTTAATTCTAAAAGTTTAAATGAAAAAATTTATAAGCACAATCCAAGATATTTGGAAAATTGAAGAGCTGAGAAATAAAATTCTATTAACATTAGGTTTAATGGTTGTTTATCGATTGGCAGCTCAAATTCCGTTACCGGGAATTGATCCTACTCAGTTGACAGGTTTAGCAAATAAAACCAATGACGGATTGTTAGGTTTATTAAATGCTTTTACAGGAGGAGCCTTTGCTAAGGCATCGGTTATGGCATTAGGAATTATGCCGTATATCTCGGCTTCGATTGTGGTTCAATTAATGGGAATGGCGATTCCTTATTTACAAAAATTGCAAAAAGAAGGAGAAAGTGGAAGAAAGAAGATCAATCAAATTACACGTTGGTTAACTATAGCAATTTTATTAATTCAAGCCCCGGCTTACTTGGTAAGTTTACCGAGTTTAGGTATTCCGGAAAGCGCATTTTTGTTAGGGCATGGACCTTTATTTTACTTTTCATCTATATTGCTATTAACAACCGGAACCGTATTTGCAATGTGGTTAGGTGAAAAAATTACGGATAAAGGAATTGGTAATGGTATTTCATTATTGATCATGATTGGTATCATTGCACGTTTCCCTGCTTCATTTATGCAGGAAGCAACATCAAAAATCAACCAATCTAATGGTGGTTTGATCATGATTTTGATAGAAATTGTAATTTGGTTTGTAGTAATTTTTGCAAGTATTTTACTTGTTACGGCAGTTAGGAAGATACAAGTACAATATGCAAGAAGAACAGTTGCAGGAAATATTCAAGATGTTGCAGGAGCCAGACAATACATTCCATTAAAATTGAATTCATCAGGTGTTATGCCTATAATTTTCGCGCAAGCGTTAATGTTTGCACCTGGTTTAATGGCAAACTCTAATAGTGAAATAGTAAAATCAATTGGAGTTGCATTTACAGATATGTTTGGTTTTTGGTATAATTTACTATTTGCAGTATTAATTATAATATTTAGTTATTTTTACACGGCAATTACAATACCTACGAATAAAATGGCTGACGATTTAAAAAGAGGCGGTGGATTTGTACCAGGTATCAGGCCGGGAAAAGATACAGCTGATTTTTTAGATACTATTTTATCTCGAATTACTTTACCTGGGTCAATATTTTTAGCATTATTAGCTGTTTTACCAGCTGTTATAACAAAAGCAGGTGTACAACCGGGATGGGCAATGTTTTATGGAGGTACATCATTATTAATTATGGTAGGAGTTGCAATAGATACCCTACAACAGATCAATGCACATTTGTTGAATCGTCATTATGATGGTTTAATGAAAGCAGGATCAAAAAGAAAAGTAGCATATTAATTATGGCAAAACAACCGGCAATAGAACAAGATGGCAAAATCAATGAAGCATTGTCAAATGCAATGTTTAGAGTTGAATTAGAAAATGGTCATATTGTTACAGCCCATATTTCTGGTAAAATGAGAATGCATTATATCAAATTACTGCCAGGCGATAAAGTAAAATTGGAAATGAGTCCTTATGATTTGACTAAGGCAAGAATTACTTATAGATATTAAAGATAACATCAAGATGAAAGTAAGAGCATCAATAAAAAAAAGAAGTGCCGAATGCAAAATAGTTCGCAGGAAAGGCAGATTATATGTAATCAACAAAAAGAATCCTAGATTTAAACAAAGACAAGGATAATTATGGCAAGAATAGCAGGAATTGACATACCAAAGAATAAAAGAGGAGTTATAGCATTAACATACATCTTTGGAATAGGTAAAAGCAGAGCTAAAGAAATTTTGGCTAAAGCAAAAGTTGAAGAGAGTATTAAAGTTCAAGATTGGAACGATGAGCAAATTGCAAATATTCGTGAACAAGTTGGAATCTTTAAAATTGAAGGTGAATTAAGATCTGAAGTTCAAATAAACATCAAGCGTTTAATGGATATCGGATGTTATAGAGGAATTAGACACAGATCCGGACTTCCGTTAAGAGGGCAAAGAACTAAGAATAATTCAAGAACACGTAAAGGAAAAAGAAAAACTGTAGCAGGTAAAAAGAAGGCACTTAAATAAAAGTTAATAAGATGGCAAAATCAAGTTCAAAAAAACGCAAAGTAATTGTTGAAGCTGTAGGTGAAGCACATATTACTGCTTCATTTAATAATATTATCATCTCTTTAACTAATAAAAAAGGAGATGTTATTTCTTGGTCAAGCGCTGGAAAACAAGGATTTAGAGGTTCTAAAAAGAATACACCATATGCTGCGCAAACAGCTGCTGAAGATTGTGCTAAAGTGGCTCATGAAGCCGGATTGCGTAAAGTTAAAGTTTATGTAAAAGGTCCTGGAAACGGAAGAGAGTCTGCAATAAGAACATTACACAATAATGGTATTGAAGTAACTGAGATAGTTGACGTTACTCCAATGGCACACAACGGATGTAGACCTCCGAAAAGAAGAAGAGTTTAATTTATACAAAAACCTGCTTAGTTTAGGACTGGTGTTAGGTTTAAGTATTGTTTGATTAAAATATTAATAACTAAGGATTAAGATTATCGAAGGAATGCCTTAATTCATAATCCCTTAAAAAATTACAAAATGGCAAGATATACAGGTCCAAAATCAAAAATCGCTAGAAAATTTGGTGAACCAATTTTCGGTGAAGACAAAGCATTAGAAAAAAGAAATTACCCTCCGGGACAACACGGAAATAATAGAAGAAGAGGTAAACAGTCTGAATATGCAGTACAATTAAAAGAAAAACAAAAAGCAAAATATACTTATGGTATATTAGAACGTCAGTTCCGTAATCTTTTTGAAAGATCTCAAAGAAGTAAGGGTATTACAGGTGAAGTTTTATTACAATTATGTGAATCTCGATTAGACAATGTAGTTTTTCGTTTAGGAATTTCAACTTCACGCAGAGGTGCACGTCAGTTGGTTTCGCACAAACATATAACAGTAAATGGTGGAATAGTAAATATACCTTCGTACTCACTTAAAGAAGGAGATGTTATTGGTGTACGTGAAAAATCTAAATCATTGTTGACAATAGAAAATTCTTTAACAGCTAAATCAAATGTTTATGAATGGTTATCATGGAATTCAGAGACTTTAGAAGGAAGATTTGTAACTGTTCCAGAAAGAATACAAATACCAGAAAATATTAACGAACAATTTATTGTTGAATTATACTCAAAATAATTTTAAAGACAGAATCAAGCTTATGGCAATTTTAAATTTTCAGAAACCAGACAAAGTATTAATGATCGAATCTACCGATTTTGATGGCAGATTTGAATTCAAACCATTAGAGCCGGGTTACGGTTTAACTGTAGGTAACGCTTTGAGAAGAGTTCTTTTATCTTCTTTGGATGGTTATGCAATAACTTCTTTAAGAGCTGAAGGAGTAGAACATGAATTTTCTACAATAAAAGGTGTTGTTGAAGATGTGACAGAGATCATTTTGAACTTAAAACAAATACGTTTTAAGCAACAAATTGAAGAAACCGATAATGAAACTGTTGTTTTGTCTGTTAAAGGTCAGGAACAATTAACAGCGGGTGATTTTCAAAATTTCATATCAGGATTTCAGGTATTGAATCCGGAACTGGTTATTTGTAATATGGAATCTTCTGTAAAATTAGATATGGAGATAACAATAGAAAAAGGAAGAGGCTTTGTATTGGCTGAAGAAAATAAGAAAGTTTCAGCTCCATTAGGAACTATTTTTATAGATTCAATTTACACTCCTATAAAGAATGTAAAATATGCAATTGAAAACTTTCGTGTAGAACAAAAAACAGATTATGAAAAATTAATTTTTGATATAGTTACTGATGGCTCTATAACTCCTAAGGATGCTTTAACAGAAGCAGCAAAAATTTTAATTCACCATTTTATGTTATTTTCTGATGAGCGAATTACTTTAGAAGCAGATGAAATTGCAAAAACTGAAACTTACGATGAAGAATCGCTTCATATGCGTCAATTATTAAAAACTCGATTAATTGATATGGATTTATCAGTTAGGGCTTTAAATTGTTTGAAAGCAGCAGAAGTTGATACTTTGGGTGATTTAGTCTCATTCAACAAAAGTGATCTAATGAAATTTAGAAACTTTGGTAAAAAATCACTTACAGAATTGGATGAGTTAGTAAATAACAAAGGTTTAACCTTTGGGATGGATTTAACAAAGTATAAATTAGATAAAGAGTAATTTTAAAAATAAATTCCAAAATACAATACTCAAAATACAAATAGAATTTTAATTCTATAAATATTATAAGAATGAGACACGGAAAGAAATTTAATCATTTAAGTAGAAAAACTGCACATAGAAAAGCGATGTTGGCTAATATGGCATGTTCATTAATTGAACATAAGCGCATTAATACTACTGTAGCAAAGGCAAAAGCATTACGTCAATATGTTGAGCCTTTAATAACAAAATCAAAAAGCGATACAACACATAACCGGAGAATAGTATTTAGTAATTTAAGAGATAAATACGCGGTAGCTGAATTATTTAGAGATATTGCAGTTAAAGTAGCAGATAGACCCGGTGGATATGTTCGAATCATTAAAATGGGTAATCGTCAGGGAGACAATGCTGATATGGCAATGATTGAGTTGGTTGATTACAATGAAATTTACAATCCAAAAGCTAAAAAGAAAAAAGCAACTAGAAGAAGAGGTGGTAAAAAGAAAACCGAAATTGAATCACCCGCTTCAACTGATGACACAAAGTCTTCAGATGAGAAAGAATAAAATCTTTAAAAGGATAAGGTAATTTTACCTTATCCTTTTATTTCGTTTAAAAAATAAATAATATTATGAGATTTGTATTAATTTTAATTATAACTTTTTCAGTAAGTATTTTATCCGCTCAAAATGATAGTTTTGTGAACAATCAAGGCGCTATGTTAGAGTCGATGTCAAGTCCATATGGAGGTAATTATGGAGGGTCAACCCGGTTTTACAACCCCCCAATGGAAATTATGGGTACAATTTATTTATTTGATACCTGGGAAAATACCGGGATAATGTATACAAAAACTAATCAAAAATTTGTTCTTAAAAATATTAATCTTAATATTCAAAGAAATGCTTTTCAAGTTAAAATTTCACAAGATTCAATATTTACCTATTATTTTAATAATATTGAAAAGTTTGAAGTGAATGATAAAGTTTATAAAAATTATTTTTCTGAAAATGGAAAAAGAATTTATGAGGTAATTTATGAGTCAGATGAATTTTCAATAATAAAAGGATTTGATATTGAGTATATTACGGGATCAGTAAACCCGATGTTAAGACGTAAAAACGATAAATATGTTCGAATAAAAACGTATTACATATGGAAAGATAAAAAAATAGAACTTTTTAAATTAAATAGAAGAAGAGTTTTAAAACTAGTTGCTGATGATCAAGAACGAGTTGAAAAAGTAAAACAGTTTGTAGAAGAAAATAAACTTTCATATAAAAAGGGGTTTGATGTAAGAAGGGCATTAGAATACAGTGTGACAAACTAAGATGAAAATCTATTTTTAAAATATTTAAGGGCGTTAATGACGCTCTTTTTTTATGTAAAATAGTATTTGTTTCACTTGTTCATTTTTTAATTTGCAAATAAATTAACTTTAAAAACAATTTCTCACGTAAGTGACACACTATGCGTAATAAATGTTAAACATCTTTTTTTTAAAATATTTTGAAAATTATTAATGTTCATTTGAAATGTTTAAATTATTTTTACAAAACTTTATTTTATTAAAATGAATCACCAAAGTAAAAAGAAAGCAATTTTATTATTAAAGGACGGTACTTTATTTGAAGGGAAATCAATAGGAATTGATGGAACAGCAGTTGGAGAAATATGTTTTAATACCGGTATGACAGGTTATCAAGAAATTTTTACAGATCCCTCTTATTTTGGACAAATAATGATAACTACAAATGCTCATATAGGAAATTATGGTGTAAATAGCAATGAGCAAGAATCAGATACAATCAAGATATCAGGTTTGGTTTGCAGAAATTTTAGTTTTGATTTTTCAAGAGAAAATGCACAAGAGTCTTTACTAGATTATTTCAAAAAGCAAAATTTTGTTGCTATTTCAGATATTGATACACGAGCATTGGTTAGATATATTCGTGATAAAGGAGCTATGAATGCTGTGATATCTACGGAAACAGATTTAGATATTTTACAAAAAAAATTAGATGAAATTCCGGATATGGAAGGTCTGGAATTAGCTTCAAAGGTATCAACAAAAAAAGCATATACGGTTGGCAATGAAAATGCGACCTACAAAATAGCAGCACTAGATATTGGAATAAAACAAAATATTATTAATAATTTGGTGGAAAGGGATTGCTACGTAAAAGTATTCCCTTACGATGTTTCCTTTGAGGAGATGAATACATTTCAACCCGATGGCTATTTTCTTTCCAACGGTCCGGGAGATCCTACGCCGTTAAAAAAAGCACAAAAGGTGGCTAAAGAAATAATTGACAAGAATTTACCTCTTTTCGGAATTTGTTTGGGGCATCAAGTTATTGCCTTGGCAAATGGTATGTCAACTTATAAAATGCACAATGGTCATAGAGGAATAAATCATCCTGTTAAGAATTTAAAAACCGGTAAAGGAGAGATTACATCACAAAATCATGGTTTTGTTGTTGATAAAAAATCTGTAGAACAAAATAATGAATTTGAAGTAACCCACGAACATTTAAATGACAATACTTTGGCGGGCATGAAGATGAAAAACAAAAATTGTTTTTCGGTACAGTATCATCCAGAAGCAAGCCCCGGTCCGCATGATTCTTCTTATTTGTTCGACCAGTTTATTAGCAATATTAAAGCGGTAAAAAATTAATGGTTTTTTTGAAATATTTCCGAAATCGATATAGTATTTATATCGTATTTTTAGGATAAAAAACATAAGAATTTAGTAAATTTACCTTCCGTATAATATTAGGTGTTCACCTAAATAAAAGTAAATTCAATATGAGCATAATATTTGACATAAGAGCAAGACAAATTTTTGATTCAAGAGGTAACCCAACTGTTGAAGTAGATGTAGTTACCGAAAATGGAGTTTTAGGAAGAGCTGCAGTTCCGTCAGGAGCTTCCACCGGTGAACATGAAGCGGTTGAATTAAGAGATGGAGGTAAGGATTACATGGGTAAAGGTGTATTAAAAGCAGTTAAAAATGTTAATGATATAATAGCCGAAGAATTAATAGGCTTATCCGTTTTTGAACAAAATACAATTGACCAGGCCATGATTGATTTAGACGGTACGGTAAACAAAGCAAAATTAGGAGCAAATGCTATTTTAGGAGTATCGTTAGCTGTGGCTAAAGCTGCTGCTAACGAGTTGAATGCTCCATTATACCGTTATATAGGTGGTGTGAGTGCAAACACTTTACCTGTACCTATGATGAATATTGTAAATGGTGGTTCTCATTCCGATGCACCTATAGCATTTCAGGAATTTATGATCATGCCTGTTTTAGCAAATAGTTTTACAGAGGCTATAAAAATGGGATCAGAGATATTTCATAACCTTAAAAATATTTTGAAAGAACGTGGATTAAATACAGCTGTAGGAGATGAAGGAGGTTTTGCTCCAAATTTTAAGGGAACAGAAGACGCATTAGAGACCATTGTAAAGGCCATAAATAAGTCGGGATATAAAGCCGGAGAGGAAGTAATGATTGCACTTGATCCTGCTTCATCTGAGTTTTATGTCAATGGAAAATACGATTATCGAAAATTTGAAGGTGATCATGGAGTTGTTAGAACTTCAAAAGAACAAGTTGCGTATCTGAAAGAATTAGCTAATAAGTTTCCTATAATTTCTATTGAAGATGGTATGGCAGAGGATGATTGGGAAGGTTGGAAATTATTAAATCAAGAAATAGGAGATAAAGTCCAAATTGTAGGAGATGACCTTTTTGTTACTAATGTTGAACGTCTTGCGAGAGGAATTAAAGAGAAATCAGCTAACTCTATTTTAATAAAATTAAATCAAATAGGAACATTAACAGAGACAATTGCTGCTATAAATATGGCTCATAAAGCGGGCTATACATGTGTTATTTCTCATCGTTCAGGAGAAACTGAAGATACAACTATTGCCGATCTGGCTGTAGCCTTAAATACCGGTCAGATAAAAACGGGTTCCGCCTCCAGAACAGATAGAATTTCTAAATACAATCAATTATTAAGAATTGAAGAAGAATTAAGTGATACAGCTTATTATCCTCAAATGAAAGCATTTAAAATATAATAAATTAACAAAAAATTCATATTGAAGTCGGTATTTTTCCGGCTTTTTTTCGTACCTTATGTTACTCGAATTATGCAATAAATGTCCTAATTATTTTGTAAATTCGTAGTAGAAAAATAATAATAATACATTAAAATAAATAGTATAGATATGTCAGATTTAGCAAAATTAGAAATAGATGGTAACGTATATGAATTTCCTGTAGTAAGAGGATCAGAGAATGAAATTGCTATCGATATAAAAACATTAAGATCAGCTACAAATGGTATAATTACAATTGACCCCGGTTTTAAAAATACAGGATCTTGTGAAAGTAAAATTACATTTTTAAATGGTGAAGAAGGAATTTTACGCCATAGAGGATATGCAATTGAAGATCTTACCAAAAAAGCAAGTTTTTTAGAAGTTGCCTTTTTAATCATTTTTGGAGAATTACCTACTAGAAAAGAATTTAAAAAATTTGAAAACGATGTAAAACGTCACTCTTTATTGAACGAAGAAATGAAAGATATAATAGACGGATTTCCTAAATTTGCTCATCCAATGGGAATGGTTTCTTCGCTTACGAGTGCTTTAACAGCCTTTAATCCTGCTACCGTTGATATTACTAAAAAAGAAGATGTATATGAGTCTATTGTTAAATTATTAGGAAAATTTCCTGTCTTAGCGGCTTGGGCTCATAGTAAAAATCAAGGTACTCCTTTAAATTATGCTGATAATTCACTTAATTATATTGAAAATATCATGCAGATGATGTTTAAAATTCCCACAGAACAATACAATTTAAATCCGATTGCTGTTAAAGCATTGGATGAGCTATTGATTTTACATGAAGATCATGAGCAAAACTGTTCAACTTCAACAGTTAGAATTGTAGGATCTTCTGAAGCAGGATTATTTGCTTCTGTTTCTGCCGGAGTTTCTGCCCTATGGGGAAGATTACACGGAGGTGCAAATCAAGCTGTTATAGAAATGCTGGAGGCTATTCAGCATGATGGTGGTGATGTTGAAAAATTTATAGCAAGAGCAAAAGATAAAAATGATCCCTACAGGTTAATGGGATTTGGTCATAGAGTGTATAAAAACTTTGATCCACGGGCAAGAATTATTAAAAATGCAGCCGATGAATTGTTTGAAGAGCTTGGAACTTCTGATCCTATATTAGCTATTGCCAAACATCTGGAAGAAGTAGCTTTGGAAGATGAGTATTTTGCAGCTAGAAAATTATATCCAAATGTTGATTTCTATTCAGGAATAATTTACCGAGTCTTAGGTATTCCTGTTGAAATGTTTACCGTGATGTTTGCAATTGGCCGTTTACCGGGATGGATAGCACAATGGAAAGAAATGAGATTGAATGGAGAGCCAATTGGTCGCCCTAGACAGTTATACACAGGATATGCGCAAAGAGAGTTTAAATCATTTGAAGAAAGAGAAAATGTTTTATCTGTATAAGTAAATATTTTGGCTTATTTAAAATTGTGAATAGATTAAAGATCTGTTCACAATTTTTTTTGATTAATTTTACAAAAAAAACTATATGAGGTCAATTAAAATAATTAAAAATAGATCAGATCTGGGCGCTGGTACTCGTGGTGCTGATATGGGGATAGATGCTATTGAAATTGCAGCTATAAATAAGAAGGATGATTATTTTAATTGTTTTCCATTTGAGGATATTGAAACAGAAAATGAAACCATTTATAATAAAGTAAATAATTCCTTTGCAAAAAGGATTGGAAGTGTACTTGATGTATGCACCCGATTGAGTAAAAGTATTTCAAAAAATTTAAAGAACAACAATTTTCCAATTGTATTATCCGGCGACCATTCTTCGGCATTGGGTAGTATAAGTGGAATTAAGGCTGCTTATCCTACTAAAAGATTGGGAGTGGTATGGATTGATGCTCATGCTGATATTCATTCGCCTTATACCTCACCTTCCGGGAATATTCATGGTATGCCCTTGGCCGCCGCTTTAAATGATGATAATTTGGATTTTCAAATCAATGATGTTAGTGATGAGACTAAAAATTATTGGACAAAGCTTAAGAATATTGGAATTGAAGGACAGAAAGTAAGGCATGAAGATATTGTTTATTTTGGACTAAGAGATACGGAAGAACAAGAAGAAGAGACTTTAGAAAAGAATAAAATGAAGAATTATACGGTTTCCGAAATGCGATTTAGAGGTTTTACCAATTGTTTAAGGGAGGCTACCGAAAGATTAAATGCTTGTGAGATCATTTATATTTCTTTTGATGTAGATAGTATGGACTGTGATCTGATTTCAAAAGGTACGGGGACTCCGGTTTCTAAAGGTTTTGATCAACAGGAAGTTACCGAAATAATAAAGGCATTTGTTCAAACCGATAAAATTGTTTGCTTTGAGGTTGTAGAGGTGAATCCAACTTTAGATACCAAAGGAAATGTAATGGCTGAAACCGCTTTTGATGTGTTAAAAGTGACAACAGGTGCTATAAAAAGTAGACTATCCTCCTGAATCCCCTGAGGGGGGGGACTTTAGACTTTCATTGACTACATCGAATCTTTGATTTCCCACGTAGGCGGGAATCTTATTCTGATTTTCTTCAGCTTTTTATATCAGTCCTAAAGGGATAAGTTTCAGAAAAGCACATATAGTTTTTTATATATAGGTGTATATGGCAGTTTATATATTAAGGAGGTAGTACCGCGACGTTGGTAGGAGGTTAAAAACCACCCCGTCTCAGCTTATCAGCTGAGCCACCCCTCCTTTTCAAAGGAGGGGAATGAATTTATATAAACCGGATTATGCAACAAATCACAAATACCATTTTAATGATTCGCCCTGTTAATTTCAGGATGAATGAACAAACCCTTGAAAATAATTTTTATCAAAGAGAAATAATAAATTTATCACCGCAAGAAATACAAAATAAAACTTTAAAGGAGTTTAATAAATTGGTCAAAAAGTTACGGGAAGTAGGAGTTAATGTGATTGTTGTTGAAGACAGAAAAGATTCAGATACTCCGGATTCCATTTTCCCCAATAATTGGATCTCTTTTCATCAAAATGAAACTGTTGTTTTATACCCCATGTTTGCCAAAAACAGAAGATTGGAACGAAGAGAAGATATTTTGGATATTGTGGAAGAAAAAGGTTTTAAAATAGATCATATTGTTGATTACACTTCAGCAAAAAAAGAAGGCATTTTTTTAGAAGGGACAGGTAGCTTAGTATTAGATAGGGTAAACCGAAAGGCTTACTGTGCTATATCTCCAAGATCTGATGAGAATTTATTCATTGAATTTTGCGAAGATTTTGAGTATACTCCAATAATTTTTCATGCTTATCAAACTGTTGGTTTTAAAAGAGAATTGATCTATCACACCAATGTGATGATGACTTTAACAGAAAATAGTGCTATTATTTGTTTGGATGCAATTGATGATAAAAAAGAATGCAAAATGGTAATTGATCATCTAAAAGAAAGCAATAAGGAAATCATTACCATCTATGAAGAACAAGTAAATCAATTTGCAGGAAATATGTTGCAGGTTATTGGTAGCGATGGTATTAGATATATGGTAATGAGTAAATCAGCCTTCCATTCATTAAGTGATCAACAAATCATTAAAATAAAAAAATACAGCAAAATACTTTACTCTAATATAGAAACAATCGAAACCTGTGGTGGTGGAAGTGTGAGGTGTATGATGGGGGAGGTTTTATTGTAGAATTTAATTATTGTTGATAACCATCATAAACTGTTAATATCTTTTCAAATTGCGAATTCAATATATATTTTGTTAATACATTTAATAATGCACAAAATAAATTGATTTAATTGTTAAATATTACATATTTTTCTAATTACAAAAATGATTGATTCAATTTTAAAACCACCTCACACATTCTTTAGAATCTCTTAAGAATTTAAAAATATTTTTGCTTCATATTATAAAATTCATTACACATTTAACTACGATATAGTTTTTTGTACGTTTTATAGTACAATTGCACGATAACATTCCTCTTTTTTTAGTGCAGAGTTCCCTCATTTTAGCGATAACAATAAGTACTAGATTG
>VAPH01045334.1_pt1 | contig 27462 bp, 26 predicted proteins | sample 3393861 | NCBI WGS metagenome assembly VAPH01 (sample SAMN08290439, study PRJNA428436) | hydrothermal vent metagenome | isolation source: Deep-sea hydrothermal vent chimney | place: Atlantic Ocean: South-mid Altantic Ridge | reverse complement strand
GAGTATGATGCCCTCCGTCTGATGCGGGGTGGAGCAGTCTGGCAGCTCGTCGGGCTCATAACCCGAAGGTCGTAGGTTCAAATCCTGCCCCCGCTACCAAGGATTTATAAAAATAAGACCCCGCAATGCGGGGTCTTGTTTTTTCGGGCTCGGATTGCCGTGTGCCCGATTTGTTTGGACCTGATAATGGCTAGGGTAGAATGGATAGGCTGAAAAAGAGGTTAAGTGATATGTTTGAGCCGGTTGTTGAATCAATGGCTTACGAACTTGTTGGCGTTGAGCTGACGGGTAGTGGTAATGGTACGATCCTGCGCATATATATTGACGCAGCGAAGGGAATAACGGTAGAGGATTGTCAGGCGGTCAGCTACCAGATCAGCGGCATACTTGAGGTTGAAGATCCCCTGGATAACCGTTACACACTGGAAGTCTCATCACCGGGGCTGAACAGGCTGCTGGTTAAACCTGAACATTTTAAGCGGTTTGTAGGTGAGTCAGTAAAAATTCGCAGTACTGAAGCTGTTCTTGGAAGAAAAAATTTCAAGGGTGTACTTGAAGCATTTGATGGAAAGAATCTGTTTGTTGCGGTCGACAATGAGGAATATGAAATACCTCTTGATATCGTCGAAAAAGCAAATCTGGTACCCGTGTTGGATAGTTAGCGAGGCTTATTATGCAAAATGAAATTCTCATGATGGCTGATGCCGTCTCACGCGAGAAAGGACTTGAAAAAGAAGTTATTTTTCAGGCAATTGAGGCAGCACTGGCAGCAGCAACGTGTAAGCTTAATCCTCTGGATATTGATGCCAGGGTAGAGGTTGACAGAAGTACGGGCGAGTATCAAAGCTTTCGCGTATGGGAAATTATTGATGATGAGTCAATTGAAGATGGACAGGGGCTTGAGTATCCTGATAAGCAGTTACTGCTAAGTTCAACTAAAGAAGACTACCCTGAGTTAGTCGCCGGTGATGTGATTGAAGAAAGTATCGAACCAGTAGTATTTGGCAGAATTGCCGCCCAGGCGGCCAAGCAGGTTATTATGCAGAAAGTTCGCGAGGCAGAGCGTGAACAAATTGTCAAGGATTTTGAAGGCCGTCAGGGTGAGATGATCACCGGTATTGTAAAAGGTATGGAACGAGGTGATGTCATAGTCGAAATCAATGGCACCGAAGCACTGTTGCCTAAGCGGAATATGATTCCAAGAGAAGGATTGCGCAAAGGTGATCGAATAAGGGCTGTCCTGGAAGAAGTTCGTTATGCAAATCGGGGGCCACAACTTTTACTTAGCCGGATTTCACCGGAATTACTGATAAAACTCTTTGAGCTTGAAGTGCCGGAAGTCGGTGAGGGCCTGATTAAGATTCACGGTGCAGCCAGGGATCCAGGTTCACGTGCAAAGATAGCAGTGCAATCCATGGATGGCCGAATTGATCCTGTTGGGGCCTGTGTAGGCATGCGGGGATCGCGTGTACAAAGTGTATCGAATGAGATTGCCGGAGAACGCGTAGACATCATTAAATGGTCGCCAGAAGTCCCTGAGTTTGTCATAAACTCATTGGCCCCGGCAGAAATTCTGTCCATCATGGTTGATGAAGAAAACCATTCCATAGATGTAATCGTTGATGAAACCCAGCTTGCGCAGGCGATAGGGCGCAGCGGCCAGAATGTTCAGCTGGCTTCAAAGCTCACCGGTTGGGTGCTCAATGTCATGTCCGAAACTGGGGCTGAAGAAAAGGGGCAGGGTGAAGCACAAAAATTAATTGAGATGTTCTCCACTCAGCTTGATGTGGACGAAGATGTCGCGATGATACTGGTACAGGAGGGCTTTACCTCTGTAATGGAAGTCGCTTATGTCCCTCGTCAGGAAATGGAGGCAATTGAAGAATTTGACGATGCTTTGATTGACGAGCTCCGTAACCGTGCGGCAGACGCACTACTTACTTCAGCCATTGCTGAAGAAGAAGCTTTACAGAATGCCAAACCGAATGCCGACCTGTTGCTACTGGACGGGATGGACGAACACACAGCTAAAGTACTGGCAAACAACGGCATAGTGTCGCAGGAAGACCTGGCGGAGCTTGCTGTTGATGAGTTGCTCGATATCCAGGAAATGGACGAAGAACGTGCCAAGCAGTTAATCATGGCTGCAAGAGCACCCTGGTTTGAGTAATGCAAGTAAGGGCTAATAGGGTAGAATAGGCTGAGTTTTTGCACACCCTGAAAAGGGTAGAGAGATGAGTTATGTCAGAGACCAATATTAAAAGTTTTGCACAGAAAATCGGTGTTGAACCGAAGCATCTGTTGAAGCAGTTGACTGCAGCAGGCATCAAGGGCAAAAAAGTGGGTGATGATCTGACTAATGATGAAAAAATGCTCTTGCTCAAGCACCTGAGCGGCGATGTTGATGCGGGGTTACCAAAATCACGTAATAAGATCACCCTTAATCGAAGAACCTCCAGTGAAATTCGACAGACATCGCGTACGGGTAGCGCACATGCAGTACAGGTGGTCGTACGCAAAAAACGCACATTTGTTAACAAGGGAGTCATTGATGAAGTCCAGGCCAAAGAAGAAGAAAAGCTCAGATTAGAGAAAGAAGCAGAAGAAAGAAAACAGGCTGAAATCAATGCAGCCAAAGAAGCTGAGATTTTAGCTAAAAAATCTGCAGAGGAAGAGGCTGTCAGGATTAGGGCGGAAGCTGAGGCAGAAAAATTACGTAAGGCTGCCGCAGAAAAGACGGCAAAGGGAGAGGCCAAAAAATCGCCCAAAACTGACAGTGCTGAGGGAACTAAAAAAAGTGCTGGCCCTCGACCGGGTAAACAGGCCCCGGCCAAGAAAGATAAGTCGGCCCATCACAAGGATCATGGTGGTTTTGGTAAGGGACGAGAGCAACTTCATGTTGCCCCCGGTAAAGGTAAACGACGCAAGCCCAAGCGTCGTGGTAATCAGAAAGTCCAAACAAGTATCACGGATCAGCACGTATTTGAAAAACCGACTGAGCCCGTGATCTACGAGGTAGAAATACCTGAAACTATCACCGTTGCAGATCTTGCAGCCGCCATGTCTGTTAAGGCAGGTGAAGTAATCAAAGTTCTTATGGGTATGGGTATGATGGTGACCATTAACCAGATGCTTGATAGTGATACGGCTACCTTGCTTGTTGAAGAAATGGGCCATATTGCAAAAGAGGCTAAGGCAGAAACACCTGAAGATGTTTTCTCACAGATTGATGACGGTGAGCATGAACTTAAGCCACGTTATCCAATTGTTACCGTCATGGGTCATGTTGATCATGGCAAGACATCTCTGTTGGATTATATTCGTGAAACACGTGTTGCCAGTGGTGAGGCAGGTGGGATTACCCAGCATATTGGTGCCTATCATGTAGAGACGGGGCATGGTGGTATGACCTTCCTTGATACACCGGGTCATGAGGCGTTCAGTGCCATGCGTGCACGTGGTGCAGGGGCTACTGATATCGTTATTATCGTTGTTGCCGCCGATGACGGTGTAAAACCACAAACTATTGAAGCGATACACCACGCTCGCACTGCGGGTGTTCCAATTGTAATCGCTATCAACAAAATTGATAAGGAAGGCGCAGATGCTGAGCGGGTGAAATCAGAGTTGAGTTCTCATGATGTCTTTGTCGAGGATTACGGCGGAGATGTTATGTCCGTTGCTGTTTCTGCACATACCGGGGAGGGGGTGGATGCATTGCTTGAAAGCGTGTTGCTGACATCAGAGATACTGGAATTACGGGCCCCTGTAACTGGGCCTATGAAGGGAATGGTCGTTGAAGCACGTCTTGATAAGGGCCGTGGTCCAGTGGCTACCGTTCTTGTTCAGGATGGGACGCTACACAAGGGTGACATCATCATTGCCGGACAGGAAAGTGGAAAGGTGCGTGCCATGCATAATGATTCTGGCGGAGTAATCAAGGAGGCAGGGCCATCAATTCCCGTCGAGCTGCTTGGTTTGTCCGGTGTTCCTACAGCAGGTGATGAGGTGCTGGTAGCTGGTGATGAACGACAGGCGCGCGAGATAGCCATGTACCGAAAAAGTAAGGCTAAAGAATCGAAACTGGCACGCCAACAGGCAAGTAAACTGGAAAATATTTTCCAGAATATGGAAGATTCACAAAGTAAAAAGAAGACACTCAATCTGCTGGTGAAAGCAGATGTGCAGGGCTCAGTAGAGGCACTTAGCCAGTCATTAGAGAAAATGTCTTCTGATGAAGTCAAAGTCACCGTTGTCCATGGCATGGTTGGGGGTATTTCAGAATCAGATGTGAATCTGGCTCTGGCCTCACAGGCAATCATCATCGCCTTTAATGTCCGTGCTGATATGACTGCCAGAAAACTAATCGAAAATGAAGGTGTTGAGGTTTATTACTATAAGGTGATTTATGATGCAGTTGATCAGGTGAAGGCTGCTATTGAAGGTATGTTATCACCCGAAGTTAAAGAAGAGATTACCGGTCTGGCGGAAGTGCGGGATGTATTTATGGTTTCAAAGGTTGGTGCGATTGCAGGTTGTATGGTGATTGATGGTTCAATCAAACGCAACAACCCGGTTCGGGTATTGCGGGATAATGTTGTTATCTTCGAGGGTAAACTCGATTCATTACGCCGCTTTAAAGAGGATATGAACGAGGTCAAGTCAGGTCTGGAATGCGGCATCGGGGTGAAAAACTACAACGACATTAAGGTCGGTGACCAGATTGAAGTGTTTGAGGTCATTGAAACAAAAAGAACGCTCGATTAGCCGTTTCGTAATGCCCAGAGATTTTAGTCGTTCCACCCGAGTATCCGAGCTTATTCAGCGGGAGGTCGCTAATGTCGTCCAGCAGAGTATGAATGACCCGCGTGCTGCTGCCGTTACCATCACTCACACCAGGATGACACGGGACATGTCCTCTGCACGAATTTTTTTCATCATGCAGGGCAATAAACAGGCCATTAAGGAGACGGAAAAAGTACTCAATAAAGCTTCTGGCTTTATTCGCCACGAGCTAATCAGCCGTATCGAACTCCGTTACATCCCGAAATTACATTTTGCATACGACCAATCTATTGAACGTGGTTTGCGTATCGGCAAGTTAATTGATGACGTTATGCACAAAGAACGGGGCAAAAACAAAGGGTGAACAGATGGTCTCAGTACTCTCTCAACCCGGTGGATGGCATCCTCCTGCTGGACAAAGGGCTGGGGATCTCCTCAAACAGAATCCTGCAACAGGTCAAATGTCTGTTCAATGCCAGAAAAGCAGGCCATACAGGAAGTCTTGATCCTCTTGCCACTGGCTTACTTCCACTGTGTTTTGGTGAGGCGACTAAACTAAGCCAGTACCTGCTGAATTCTGATAAACGTTATCTGACCACTTTCAAGCTGGGTGAAACAACGACTACTGGCGATGCTGAAGGCAAGCTTATTTCACAGAAAGCAGTTAATATATCCAGTCGGCAGCTTGAGTCAGTACTGAATAAATATAGGGGTATTATTGAGCAGGTGCCGCCTATGTATTCGGCATTGAAGAAAAATGGCCAGCCTCTGTATAAACTTGCCAGAAAGGGAATAGAAATTAGGCGTAAGCCGCGCTCAGTTGAAGTCTTCGATTTATCATTACTGGCATTTGATGATGAATTGCTTACGCTGGACGTCCATTGCTCTAAAGGTTTCTATATTCGCAGTCTTGCTTTTGATATTGGTGAGATGCTGGGCTGTGGTGCACATGTGATTGGGTTGAGAAGGACAGCTGCCGGTAAATTTGATGTCCGCGATGCAGTAAAACTAGAACAGCTAGAGGAAATGGACAGTCAGCAACGTGTACAACAACTGATGCCAGTAGACGCCGGTATAGACGATATGCCACGGGTTAGTCTCGCACAGGATGCCTCCGATTATTTTCGACAGGGTCAAACGGTGCGTACAGATAAGGCCCCGCAGGTCGGTCTGGTGCGTGTGTACAGTGAAGATGTGTGTTTTATCGGTATCGGAGAGGCCTTGGAAGGTAGGCGAATAAAACCAAAAAGACTGCTCAGTACAAATAATTGATCGTAATATTTTTGATAAAATATTAATTAAAACAATAAGTAATATACTAAAGTTAACGTAAATAATTGTTGCGTCCAGGAATTATGGAAACAAATATTTCTTATCATTATCCGGCATTGCACCCTACGGGTACTGCAGGATGGGTTGTGCCGCCAACCTTACTGTCACGGCCGCCGTAACGCGGCAATCTCTTTATTTTAAACCGGGCATTATGGGATTGTTTCGTCACCACATTTCTCACAACGACGATCTATTTTTTGTCTACCCTATTATTCAACATTTCAGATATATTAGTATTGAGGAATATACAACACACAGGTAGAATACGCGGGTTTTATCGACTGTAACCAGTAAGGATTATCCAGAGAGGAAGAAAATGGCCTTGAATGCAGAAACAAAGGCGCAGATTGTTGAAGAATATCAGACCGGTACAGCAGATACCGGTTCGCCAGAAGTACAGGTTGCCCTGATGACCGCACGGATCACTGATCTGACCGGCCATTTTAAAGAGCATATCCATGATCATCATTCACGACAGGGTTTGTTGCGTCTGGTAAGCAAGCGTCGTAAATTGCTTGATTATCTTAAAAGTCGCGATTCAGAACGCTATCGTAATTTAATTTCACGTCTAGGTCTGCGTAAGTAATCGTAAATCAACAGCGGCACAACTCATCGTAATTTAAGTTAGTCGGACAGTATCCGAGTAGAGGATAAATTTTGAAAAAGGTAAGCAAGTCATTTCAGTACGGTGAGCACACCGTCACGTTGGAAACAGGTGAAATTGCACGTCAGGCCGATGCCGCAATTATTGCGAGCATGGAAGACACAGTTGTTCTGGTCACAGTGGTTGGTGCTAAAAGTGCCCGTTCTGGACAGGATTTCTTTCCACTTACAGTCGATTACCAGGAAAAAGTCTATGCAGCCGGTCGTATTCCGGGTGGTTTCTTCCGCCGCGAAGGTCGTCCCTCTGAAAAGGAAGTTCTAATCTGTCGTCTGATTGACCGGCCTATGCGCCCTTTATTCCCAAAAGGGTACGTGAATGAGGTACAAATCATCTGCACAGTCATTTCAATCAATCCTGATATTGATCCTGATATCATCGCTATGCTTGGTACCTCAGCAGCATTGGCCACTTCAGGGCTGCCGTTCAATGGCCCGGTTGCTTGTGCTCGTGTTGGATACATCGACGGTGAATATGTGCTCAATCCCGGCGCTGAGGCACTAAAAGATTCAGACCTTAACCTGGTTGTTGCAGGCACTGAAAGTGCTGTTTTGATGGTTGAATCTGAAGCAAAAGTCTTATCAGAAGAAGTTATGCTTGGTTCTGTCATGTATGGTCATGAACAATCAAAAATAGCAATCAAAGCAATCCGTGAACTGGCAGCAGAAGTAAATACTGAAGTACGTGAATTTGTTGCGGCTGAGAAAGATGAGACACTGGCTGAAAAAGTTTCGGCTATCGGTAAAGTGGGTTTTGAAGAGGCCTACAGCATAGCTGAAAAGATGTCTCGTCAGGATAAATGCTCATCAGTACGCAGTCTGATCATGGATGAACTGACAAACGAAGAAAGCACATCCGAAGATATTGAAAAAATCTCGAGTGCGATAAAGGGACTTGAGAAATCGATCGTCCGCGGCCGTATCCTTGATGGTCAGCCACGTATCGATGGTCGTGGCACACGAACTATCCGTCCTATTACAATTCGTACAGGCGTATTGCCACGCACCCATGGTTCAGCCCTGTTTACCCGTGGTGAAACCCAGGCACTGGTCGTCACCACACTCGGTACAGAGCGTGATTCACAGATTATTGATGCGCTGGAAGGCAGTTACCGTGATCCCTTCATGCTGCATTACAATTTCCCGCCCTACTCGGTTGGTGAAACGGGCCGAGTAGGTAGCCCCAAGCGTCGAGAAATTGGACACGGTAAATTGGCCAAGCGTGCCGTTGCTGCCGTCATTCCGACTCTGGAAGAATTCCCTTATGTGATTCGTGTAGTTTCTGAGATAACAGAAAGTAATGGTTCAAGCTCAATGGCCACTGTCTGCGGAGCATCACTTTCGATGATGGATGCCGGTGTAAAAACCAAAGCACCTGTTGCGGGTGTTGCCATGGGGTTGATCAAAGATGGCGACAAGTTCGCCGTACTGTCAGACATCCTCGGTGATGAAGATCATCTTGGCGACATGGATTTCAAAGTAGCCGGTACGACTGAAGGTATAACCGCGCTGCAAATGGATATCAAGATCGAAGGCATCACGCGTGAGATCATGGAAATCGCTCTGAGTCAGGCTAAAGAAGGCCGTGAGCACATTCTTGGTGAGATGGCTAAAGTTATTGAAGCCCCACGTGAAGAAATGTCTGATTATGCCCCGCGTATTATCACCCTGAAGATACCTACGGACAAGATTCGTGACGTTATTGGTAAAGGGGGTTCAACCATCCGCTCAATCTCTGAAGAGACGGGTGCAACGGTTGATATTCAGGATGACGGTACGGTTAAGATCGGCTCAACCGATAATGCCGCTGGGCAGGAAGCAAAACGCCGCATCGAACAGATCACGGCTGATGTTGAAGTCGGAACAATCTATGAAGGCAAGGTCGCCAAGCTGATGGATTTTGGTGCTTTTGTAACTATTCTGCCGGGCAAAGACGGTCTGGTACATATCTCACAGATCTCTCACGAGCGTGTAGAGAAAGTTAGCGATAAGTTATCTGAAGGTGATGTGATCAAGGTAAAGGTGCTTGAGGTAGATCGTCAGGGCCGCATACGCTTGAGTATGAAGGCCATCAGCGATGAAGATGCGGCCTGATTACTGATCAAAGTTGTTTAAGATATTATAAAAAAGGCCGCGAGGTCTTTTTTTTAGCGAATGCTGCGGACTCAAACTCGAACAGCCTAGTACAACAGAAATAATATATTTTCATCACACTTGACTCCAACACTGCTTAGGCATACTTTTTTCGTGTATATAGGCTTGTTTTCTAATTTTGTGTGTATCATACGTGCATGAATAGAAAGACAATGGAGCACAGGATCAATAAGATGAAGAAAAATCATAGTCAAATTACCGTACTTTCACTCGTTTTGTTATTTGCTCCTGGTCAGGCGCTGGCTGCCAAGGCGAGTGACAGTATGGGCACTCCCACCAAACCGATGGTCGTCGAACCGGGTTCAGTTCAGAAGGTTCCGAGCACCAAAGTGGTGAAGCCAATAGTCGACATCAATCAAACCCGGTCAGCAGCCACCGGACCCATGTGCTGCACCTAACCCTCCGAAAGAATGTTTTCCATGAAAGGGTCATCTTCTGCATGCAGCACTGTTACTATTGAGGCATCGTTTTTTCGTTCCCGCACCAGGCGGTGTCAACAAAATCGCCATCTCGCAGTTTTATGCGCTTTCGTGAATAGGGATTGCGAAACAGCCATGCCGATGTGAATGGCACGGTATTCAAGCGCGTTGTTTTTCACGAATTTCATCCAATGTCTTACAATCAATACACATGGTGGCCGTTGGGCGTGCTTCCAGGCGTTGAATACCGATCTCTACACCGCAGGAGTCACAATAACCGTAGTCTGAGGTTTCGATGAAATCTATTGATTCATCAATCTTCTTGATCAATTTGCGCTCACGATCACGGCTACGCAGTTCCAGGGAGATATCCGTCTCCTGGCTGGCGCGATCATTTGGGTCAGGGTGATTTTCAGTTTCATCCTGCATTGAGTGTACTGTGCGTGAGACTTCATCCAGCAGTTCCTGCCGCCAGGCGGTCAGAATATTGCGAAAATGCTCGTGCTGTTTTGGGTTCATATACGCCTCACGTTTCTTTGCAACGTAGGGTTCGATCCCATGAATCAGTCTATCTGTCTGGTCATTTTTTTTGCTGGCCGGCATGTGGTGTCTCCTGCCATAATCTGTGGAAATTTTAACGACGCGCATCTATAGCAGATTTATATGGTGTGTTGCAACAAGGATTTTCTGATAAACGGAAAATTAAATTTATATGTCACTTAACGCATTGATTTTCGATGTTGATGGGACTTTGGCCGACACCGAGTTGAAAGGCCATCGTGTAGCCTATAACAGAGCATTCGAGCAATTAGGAATAGACTGGCACTGGACCGAGGCTACTTATACTGAGTTGCTCGTCGTCAGCGGCGGCAAAGAGCGAATGAAATATTTTATTGATAATTATCAACCTGATATTCCCTCTGACATGGTCTTAGAGACCTTAATTGCCAGGATCTACAGTAGCAAGACACAAATATTTAAAGATATGTTACTAACGGGCTTGATCCCTCTACGCAGTGGTGTTGAGAGGCTATTCAAAGAGGCATACCAGGCAGGAATCCACTTAGCCATTGCGACAACAACCGCGCTTTCGAATGTACAATGTTTACTGAGCAGTAACCTGGGTGAAGAATCTCTGGGTTGGTTCGACATCATTGCCGCCGGGGATATCGTCGAGAACAAGAAGCCCTCGGGTGAGATCTACCAGTTGGTGCTGGATAAAATGGGCTGGCAGGCAGATGAATGCGTTGCTTTTGAGGATTCCGAGAATGGCTGCTTGTCTGCCAGGGCTGCGGCCCTGCCGGTAATCATCACCGTGACTGCCTACACGCGCGATGAGGCATTTATTGACGCTGACCTTGTGCTTGACCGGCTTGGTGATGAAAATGACCCAGCAAAGGTAATAAACGACCCCGATGGCTCATTTAAGGGGCAAATGCTGACTGTTGATTACCTGATTGAAAGATACGGTTGAATGTCCATCAGGTTGGCTGCAAGGGCCCAGGCGATAGAGCCCTTCCATGTGATGAGAATCCTGGCACAGGCGCGGGAACTGGAAGCTCAGGGGCGCTCAATCATACATATGGAAATAGGTGAACCGGATTTTCCATCCCCTGAACCCGTCATTGCGGCGGGTAGGCAGGCTCTGGATAATAAATTAACCCACTATACGGCTGCAAACGGCTTACCGGAGCTAAGGCAGGCTATTGCAGATCAGTATGATCTTTGTTCGAATCTGGATGCGGCCAGAATACTGGTCACACCCGGTTCATCCGGTGCCCTGCAACTGGTGATGGCAATGCTGCTAAATAGTGGGGACGGCATCATGTTGGCTGATCCAGGCTATCCCTGTAATCGTCATATCGCCAGGCTGTTTACTGCAGAAGTTCAATCTATTGCGGTTAACGAATCGACGAATTATCAACTGACGGCTGAACTGGTCGAGAAATGCTGGCAGAAAAACACCAAAGTGGTCCTGATAGCCAGTCCTTCAAACCCGACCGGCACTATGATCTCATACGAACAACTGTCTGACATCTATCATCTGCTACAGGAGAAAGGGGCGGCTCTGGTCGTTGACGAGATTTATCACGGGCTGGTGTACGGTGAGAAGCCCGACAGTGCGTTGAATATTGGCGATCAGGTATTTGTTATCAACAGTTTTTCAAAATATTACGGGATGACCGGTTGGCGAGTCGGCTGGCTGGTGGTGCCCCCGGACGAATTTATCGAAGCAGCAAATCGTCTGGCTCAGAATATGTATCTTGCCGCACCGACCCTGTCTCAATATGCCGCACTGGCAGCCATTGGGCAGGAGGCAAAAGAAGAACTGACCCGACGCCGTGATGTGTTTCATCTGCGCAGAGATGTGCTACTGCCCCTGGTCGAGGCGGCGGGGTTTACAGTCAGAACAAAACCGATAGGCGCTTTTTACATCTACGCAGACTGCAGCGAAATCGCTGATGATTCGATGGCCTTATGTGAGACACTTTTGCATCAGGCGGGTGTGGCTATTACTCCTGGAGCTGATTTTGGTTCTTACGAAAGCAACAAGTATGTTCGATTCTCTTATGCGAATGCCATTGAGAATTTGCAGGAAGGGATGATGCGTATACAGAGATGGATCAATGATAATCAGTGATGAAGCCTAAAAGAAAAACCCTGGTAGCACTCCCCCACATAGACAACTGCTGTCTCAACGACGTGAGGTATTGTTGCGGGCGTCAATGAAAAAGAGGGGGGGTGGATCTCCAAGATCCAAGTTCCAAATTTCAAGAAAAAATAAACCCCCTGTGGCCTCTGTGGTAGTGGGTTTTTGATTTTCTCACCTGGAACTTCTTTTTAGTGTTTGACACCCATCGCATGGGTCAGTATTGTTTGCTGTTTTGTTGGAACAGGTGGCCCAGCGTTTTAGTTGAGTAGAAATGGAAGAATTTGCACGCATCAAAAGACTCCCTCCATATGTATTTAATATTGTAAATGCCCTCAAGGCAGAGGCGAGACAGCGGGGTGAGGATATTATTGATTTTGGGATGGGAAACCCTGATCAGCCGACGCCGCAGATTATCGTCGAGAAGCTGTGCGAGGCTGCCCGTCGACCGGATACACATCGCTACTCCCTCTCCAGGGGTATACCTCGTCTACGTAAAGCTATTTGTGATTGGTATCAACGCAGATATAATGTTGACCTGGATATGGAAAATGAGGCCATTGTCACCATCGGATCCAAGGAAGGGCTGGCGCATTTAGCACTGGCTACAGTAGAAGCGGGTGACGCGGTACTGGTGCCAAATCCCAGTTATCCAATCCATCCTTACGGGTTTGTCATCGCTGGTGCGGATATCCGTCATGTACCGCTAGTTAAAGACGGTGATTTTTTTGCTGAAATAGAAAAAGCGATTAAAAATTCCTGGCCAAAACCCAAGATGCTGGTAATCAACTTTCCGGGGAATCCTACTACACAATGTGTTGATCTGGATTTTCTTGCCCGCGTTGTGGGAATAGCCAAAGAGCACAATATCTGGGTGGTGCATGATGTGGCTTATGCGGATATCGTTTTTGATGGTTATAAGGCCCCCTCGATTCTTCAGGTGCCCGGCGCCAAAGACGTTGCTGTTGAATTCTTCAGCCTGTCAAAGAGTTATAACATGCCAGGATGGCGGGTTGGTTTTATGGTTGGGAATAATGAACTGGTCTCAGCTCTGGCAAGAATGAAGTCCTATCTCGATTACGGTATGTTTACACCCATACAGGTTGCGGCGATAGTCGCACTGGAGCAGTGTGATGATGAAGTGAAAAAAATCCGCGATATGTATCAGCATCGCCGGGATGTGCTATGTGAAGGACTGACTGCTGCCGGTTGGCCAGTGGATAAGCCAAAGGCAACCATGTTTGTCTGGGCAGAGATACCAGATCAGTATAAAGAGATGGGGTCACTGGAGTTCGCTAAAAAACTCCTGCTGGAAGCGAAAGTGGCTGTTTCTCCGGGTATTGGTTTTGGTGAATACGGCGATGATCATGTCCGTTTCAGCCTGATAGAAAATGAACAGCGCACCCGTCAAGCCGTTCGTGGGATACGAGAAATGTTGCGAAAAGGGGCATAATATGATGTGTAGGCAGATCCGCCGGTAGTTATGGAAAACACCTAGAAACAAATCTGGAAATATAGAAGACAATCAATGAAACCTGTAAATATTGGCATACTGGGGCTGGGCACTGTCGGTGGTGGAACAGTAAATGTTCTTAATCGTAATGCCGATGAAATTACTCGGCGCGCAGGACGTGAAATACGGGTCACGATGGCTTCGGTACGCTCACTGGATAAACCACGAATCTGTGATACCAGTTCGATCAAACTGACCACAGACTCATTTGAAATCATTAATCATCCGGATATCGATGTTGTGGTAGAATTGATCGGCGGTGATACGCTGGCACTGGAGCTGGTTCAAAAAGCCATCACCAATGGCAAGCATGTGGTGACGGCCAATAAAGCATTAATTGCTGTGCATGGAAACGAGGTTTTTGCTGAAGCGCAGAGGATGGGTGTCACCGTCGCCTTTGAGGCAGCCGTGGCAGGTGGCATACCAATCATCAAGGCAGTACGAGAAGGTTTGGCAGGCAATCGCGTGCAATGGTTGGCAGGTATCATCAACGGTACCAGTAATTTCATTCTCACCGAGATGCGTGACAAAGGCCGTAGTTTTGAAGATGTACTGGCTGAGGCGCAGAAACTGGGCTACGCAGAAGCTGACCCCACCTTTGATGTGGACGGTATTGATGCCGCACATAAGCTGACCATATTGGCTTCAATCGCATTTGGTATTCCATTGCAGTTTGACAAAGCCTATATCGAAGGAATCCGCTCTCTGACAACACAGGATGTTACCGATGCAGCTGATCTGGGTTTCCGACTCAAACTTCTGGGAATAGCAAAACATACAGACAACGGTGTCGAACTTCGCGTTCACCCTACACTGATTCCTGAAAAACGCCTGCTCGCAAATGTTGATGGGGTGATGAATGCAATACTGGTGAATGGTGATGCGGTGGGACCAACGCTGTATTATGGTGCCGGAGCCGGGGCTGACCCAACGGCATCAGCAGTTGTTGCTGATCTGGTTGACGTTGTACGTGCCCTGACCACTGACCCTGAAAATCGTGTTCCTCACCTGGCCTTTCAAGCTGATGCGCTGAATGATACGGTAATCCTGCCAATTGAAGAGGTGAGCAGCGCCTGGTTTCTCCGCTTGCAGGCCCAGGATCAGCCCAATGTGTTGGCTAATGTCACTAAAATACTGGGCGAAAATGCTATAAGCATTGAAGCTATAGTACAGAAAGCACCGCACCAGCAAGGTGCCAATGTACCTATTGTTATTCTGACTCATAGCGTGTTTGAAAAGGCGATGAATCAGGCGTTAGGCAAGATCAGTAAGTTGCCTGAGATTGAGCCAGATATTACCCGTATTCGAGTAGAGTACCTGGGTTCGGATTAGTTAAGGTAGGCGCGTCGCCTCGGTACGATTTCTTTCAGAAGATTGTTGGCGTATGGTTATTTCGCTGTTTGTTGGGATAGCGTATTATCGCATTTAATCGGAGTTAATCAGAGATTCCTTCGCTTTATCTCCCGTTTCGCCCTTCTGATACTTATTTCTCTTTTTTTAATTTTCATGAGGATACAATTTTGAAAAAAATTTTTGTCGGTGGTTTGCCACCGGATGCCGACGAAACAAGTGTTACTGAACTTTTCTCGAAATACGGCAAGGTTCGTTCCATTAAGTTGGTGACAGACGTATTTTCTGGTCGCTGTCGTGGCTTTGGTTTTGTTGAAATGGAAGGGCATGAAGCACGTGCCGCCATTGAGGCACTTGATGGTCGGATACACAATAACACTCCGCTTAAAGTCTGTTTTGAAGACACCACACGCCGTAAAGGTAAAGGACGTGGACGTCGTCGCTAGTATTATTCATTACAACCCACTCGATTTTCATCCGAACCTCTGTAGAACAGAGCAACCCTACAAGGCTACTCTTTATTTATTGGATACAGACAGGCACATCGATGTGTCCGTCCACTGCCCTGTGTGATACGGCCAGTTTTACGTTACCCTTATGTGCAGCGGCTATACCGTCGAGCACGATCACCGTTATGTCCGAGCGCTGATTATTACCCCGACCCGCAGGTTTAGCGATTGCGGCAGGGTGTGGAAGTTCCTGCTTTGTCAGCGAGTCAGTTTAATGAATGTTTGAGATTATTTCGTCACTTCATTCCTCGAAATGACGAATGATCAGAAGTTCCCTGGGTTTTACAACAGCCGTAAACCGATCACTTACTCTCGAGATTTTCCAACTGCCTGTCATGGATATTCGATAATAGAAATAACGCGGTGATGGCGCCGACCAATGCTAAAAACATATCCCACTGTGTATCCCAGATGTCGCCTTGTGTGGATAGAAAGGCATCGGCTTTCCCACCGTACTGTAGAGCGGCCCACCATTCGATCAGTTCGTAGAAGGCACTAATGGCCAGGCTGATCGAGGCAACAATGAAAAAGAGCATTTTTCCTGGTAACAGGGTTGTTTTTCTGAGTAATATTTCTCGTGCAAGGATGGCTGGCACAAAGCCCTGAGCAAAATGGCCGAGACGGTCGTAATGGTTGCGCTCTAGATCAAAGGCCTCCTGAAACCAGATCCCGACAGGGACATCGGCGTAGGTATAGTGACCACCAACCATCAGGATTAGCCCGTGAAAAAATATTAGAAGATACAATAAGCGGGTGAGTGGGAAACTTTGCCAGGTATAGGTCAGTATGGGCAGTGCAATCAGTACTGGTAAAACTTCCATAAACCAGGTTGTTCGGTCTTTCGGCGCGATATTTGACCAAAGTAAAATGATCAATGTTGCTGTCAGTAACAGGACCAGAAAACGAGCATTGCTATCAGCCTCCTTCGCCATCAACGTAACTTTTGACAGACGGCTGATGTGCTTAGTCCCGGAAATTATTGAACTGGAGTGGGACATCGAAGCTTTGCTCTTTTAACAAAGCTATCACGGCCTGTAAATCATCTCGTTTCTTGCCGGTAATACGGACTTTTTCACCCTGTATGGCGGCCTGTACTTTCATTTTTTTATCTTTGACAGTTTTAACGATTTTCTTGGCTGTCTTCTGATCCACACCCTCTTTCAGGGTGATATTCTGTCGGGTATGCCGTCCACGCTGTTCGGGCTCTCCCACATCGAGGCAGGCGATGTCAATGCCCCTTTTAACGAGTTTATTATGAAGGATATCCAGCATCTGTTGCAGTTGAAAATCGTTATCTGATTCCAGCAGGATATTTTGCCCATCTAGGCTAAAACTCGCATTGCCACCACGAAAGTCAAAGCGGGTATCTATTTCACGGTTGGCCTGGTCAATGGCATTCGATGCTTCGTGTGAATCATATTCAGAAACAATGTCGAAAGTAGGCATTTTTCCTCCATTCGCAGAGAGTATCATAGGCACGTAGAATCATAGCATTTATCCAGCTGATCTTCCTCATGAAATGTAGGTGATCTGACGATCTTTATCTTTCCAATATTGAGGCGGTCGAGTATAGTATGGACTCTATTCTGTCCTTGCAGCGGCGATAATAATAATCGTAAAAATGCTCCACCCATACAGCCCATTTTGCACCCAACCTCGTTATCTTTCATGTCGCTTCATTATTATTTTTAATGAATACGTTAGATTTTTAGCACCTGTTTTACTCCTATTGTGGGTTTTCCCACAGGCGGCGAGTGCTGACCACCTGTTGGGACAGTATGATTTACAATGCGATAAGATATTCCCCTGCCCGGACGAGTTGAAGCCCCGTGTCTCTTTCTGGGTCGATGTGTTTACGAAATACGGGGATGACACCATTGTGTTGCATGATTCACATAATCCGCATCGTGTTTACAAGATAATCAGGACAAAAGCCCAATGTTCGCGCCGGCGCGAACCGCGCTTAATAAGAAATGCAAAAAGTAAGTTACGAAAGCAGCTTTTGCAGATTGCTGATAAACGCGCTAAAGGTGTAAGGGCATTCAGCGGCGAGAAAAAACACCTTGCTGAACTTCTTAAAGATGAGAAACCGTCAGAAATACGTAAGGCCGCAAGACGAATAAGATGCCAGGGCGGGGTGGCTGACCAGTTTCATGCAGCTCTCGGGCGACACGATAAATATGGGCCGATGGTCGTTAAAACCCTGAAGCAGGTCGGTCTGCCAACAGACATCCAGTACCTCCCTTTTGTTGAGTCCTCCTACCGGCCGACAGCCTATTCTAGGGTTGGGGCGGCTGGCATGTGGCAGATTATGCCACGTACGGCACGTATTTTAGGTTTGAAGATTTCTTCCACTGTTGATGAACGACTCGACCCAGTACTCGCCTCCAGTGCGGCGGCGCGTTATTTTCTCAAAAGCAGGAAGAAGTTGGGTGACAAGGCGCGCAGTATTAAGTCTTCGAAAAAACACAGCCTGTATCCCTATGTTATCACCTCTTACAATTATGGTGCTGCAGGCATGTTACGGGCCATGGATAAGGTGGGTGTGGATTACATGGACGTACTGAACAAATATAAAGCCCGCGGGTTTCGGATGGCGGTGAAAAATTTTTATTCCAGCTTTCTTGCCGCACGGCACGTCGCCCAGAACGTGGACAAATATTATCCCAATCACAGGGTGAGACAGCCGCTAGAAATGGATGTGGTAACAATCAAAACACCGGTTTCAACAGACCGGTTGATGACTACCTTTTCAGTTTCAGAGGGCACACTGAAAAAATATAATCCCTCATTGATGCGTCTGGTGTGGTCGGGTCGGCGGTTTGTACCTAAGGGTTACAAGCTCAAGTTACCCAAAGCTAGAGGTGGACGCAGTGAACAGGTGGCGAGATTGAACGCATTGCAGCCGGAGAAACCAAAATATGCAGAATACTCCTACCGGGTACGACGGGGAGATACGGCTTGTGATATCGCGAGAAAGGAAGCAGTTTCCTGTCGTGAACTTATTCTGCTGAATAACCTGGGTCGTCGTGCCTTTATACGTGCGGGACAGATTATTATTATCCCCGGTATGCCGACAAAAGTGGCTAAAAAGAAGGCCAGAAAGCCGGCAAAGAAGGTTGTGAGAAAGCTTAAGAAACAACCGGCTAAAGTTGTGCTTGCAAGAAATAAAATCAGTATAGAGCCAGAGAAACAAACAGAGAAAAGACAGCTGGCTGTGGTTGCAATCGGTCTCAACCCACGTAAACCAGAGCCGGTGATCAAGTCTATCCCCGATATCCCTGAATCAATCTTTGGTGTGGGTGATGACCTGTTAATCCATCTGTCCAAGAAAGCCGGTAAAATCCGCTACTCAATTGTCGTTGAACCGGATGAGGCACTGGGTCTTTTTGCCAACTGGATGGGTATAAGATATACCAGTCGTATCCGAAAAATGAATAACATAAAAAAATCACGCAAAGTCCGTATAGGCAAGGTAATTTATTTACCGATTAGAAACACCGCACAACGGGAAAAATTTGATCAGCAACGTCTGGATTATCACCGTGAATTGCAGGATGAATTTAGATTACGCTTTAAGATTGTCGGTGTTGAAACGTACAGGATTCGCTTCGGTGATAATGCGTGGAACATTTCTATCAAGCAACGCGTTCCGCTGTGGCTACTGAAGCGCTACAACCCGAAGTTATTCACTATGCAATCGCGACCGGGTGATGTGATAAACCTGCCGGTTATAGAGGCGTCGTAAGTCAAAATCATAAAGACCCAAGACCTAAGACTGAATTTTTATTATATCTTCCGCAATAAACTCATCAAGTACGCGGTAAACATCTTTTGAAATGATATCACGGGCATCGGGGTAGCTTTCCTCAAGTAGATCGATTATTTCCCTGACTGAGAATTCCCCGTTACACAAAGACCATACCAGAGAGCTGGAGTCATTGAGTTTGATTAGTGTTTTGCCTTCACTGTTTTCCAGATACAGACAGCAGGGCAGACGTCTGATTTTATGGGTATCATCCCGTATGGGCAGGCTGTCATCGGGTAGTTGTGGGTGTACGTCGAGGCTCATGATCAATTTTGGGCTGCAATAAATGAGGTGAGAAAATACACGTATACTCAGTGTGCTGCAAGTGGATTCAGGGAATGTTTTTGATCAGCAGAAAAACCCGTTCATCAAGTCGACTAAGTCCTTTTGCCTGAAATCGTGGTTCATTGGCCAGGCAGTCTTCTGCGATTATTGATTCAACGATAAATTGCTGCCCAAATAACTGTTTAACATCAGCTTCACCGACAGAAAAAGGTGGGCCGTTCATTTCCTGCTGTGGGTAGTCGAGTGTGATTAACAAGGAACGTGCTGTGTCCGGTATCAGGCGCGCCAGCTGCGTCACATAGTCGGGCCGTATGTCCTGCGGCAGAGCAATTAAGGATGCGCGGTCATACACGGCATCAATATGCGGTAAGTCAGCTGAATGAATGTTGAAGAAGTCTGCGCAGAGGATGTTTATGCTGTCCGATTGATACATCAGTCCCCATTCGTATTCACCGATGTCATGTTCTATATTATTTTCGGCAAAGAAGGCATCCACGGCAAGTGGGCTGATCTCTATGCCGGTGACCCGAAAATTCTGTTCGCATAACCAGATCATGTCGAGGGATTTGCCACAGAGGGGGACGAGAATATGATCGCCCGGCCCTATGCCCAGAAGATCTATAAATCGTGTCATGTGGGCGTTATACTCGTGTCTATGGAAGCCGATTTCTCCGGCTTGCCAGCGTTGAAGCCAAAAGTCTGCTTGCATAGAGGCGCACTCCAGTGTTGTGTTTAGGGTAATATCAATCTCACAGGGGCTTTAAATCCCACGGTGGTCAATTGAGAAAAATCTGCAGGTTCAAATTTATTCAAACATGATTTTGAGTCCGTTGATTTATTGTGGCGCGGATGAATTTGCCCCTACATGTAAATGTCTTTTCCCCTCAGCAGTGGTTAATTATTTCCAGGCATTTCTCATCATGGCGATGCCATGTGCGCCATGTGATTGCATTTCTGTAAGGTGATCATCAGTCATACCACCCAGGGCATATACTGGAATCGGGTATTCAGCAATTATTTTACTCATGCCGGTAATCCCTATGGGCATTGCATCGGGGTGTGATGCCGTTTTTAATATCGGTGACAGTACTACGAAATCCAGTTCGAGTTTAACTGCCTGGTTCAACTCCGTTAGATTATGACAGGATCCAGCTACAAGCTCAAAATCCGGGCGTTGATCGAGCTTCATTAAATGGAGGCTGGTCAAATGGATGCCGGAAAAATATTTTCTTTGCGCGACAGGTATTGCAGAATTAATCAGGGTGGTCACGCCTGCAGGTTCAGTAACAGACAGTACTCGATCCACCAGTTGTTCCAGTTGACAGGGGGGCATGTTTTTCTCACGTATTTGTAACATACGCAGACCATTTTCTATTGCCTTAGGTAAATACCCCATAAATTTCTCTTCACCGATTTCGCCCGCACAGGATATGGCGTAGGTGTTGGGCAGTAGTAAGGCACGGATGATCGCTTCATTAGCTGCCAGCAGTGGGGATATTGTTAGTTGTGAAAGGTTCTGCCAGGAAAGTCTCTGACCCTCTTCACCGTGCTCATGACCTGTCCAGGCCGTGACGATGAAGAAGTGCAGTAACACTGATGCATGCGGATAGCTGTGGGACAGGGTGACCCAGGGCCTGGCTTCTGTGATACTAATCGCCAATTCTTCCCTGATTTCTCTGTCCAGTGCCTGACGGGCCGATTCGCCCGCTTCGATTTTTCCACCAGGGAATTCCCATTCTCCCGCACAGGCTTTTCCTGAAGGCCTTTCAGCGAACAGTACCTTGCCATCTCCACGTTTGATAATGGCAACGGCAACATCTTTACACAATGGAGTATTCGTTACAGCAGCCATCGTTTGGCACTGTCAAATTCAAGGAAAAATTTTATGTTCATACCCCGGTTATTGGCAGTTGTTTCGAGGAAATGGATATGCTCAAGGTACTTTGGGTGACAGATGATGGCGATTCGAAGGCTGGATATATCCAGGGTTTTAAAGAAAGTTGCCAACTTGTATAGATCAAGCACTTCATCCAGGACGTACTGGCGATGGGTCTCATCGATCAGGATATTTTTATGCCCCTGTCCTTTACATAATTCAGTTATCTCGCGTGCGTAGCGGCTGACTTCATCCAGATCATTACTCTTTCCGTGACTTTTAACAAAGAGATATTTTTTCTTATTTTCAATACTGTATTTAATGCTCATTCTTGAGGTCTTTTCCTTGATTTTTGGGGGTTCTTTGAATTAATCAGAGGATTCCTGGAATATATATATATTGCAATTCCCGATGTCAATTAATAGAGCCCTTCATATGTATTAGGAGGCATGTTAGGCTTGCTGAGCGATATAGCGAAAGGAGCGGAATGACTGTCCCAGGCTAATGTCGGTTCGCAGTGCCAGCAGATTTTTAATCAGGCTTGCTGACTCGCGATGTTCTGTTAATGACTTGCCGGTACGGCCGCCGATCTCATCTGCTGCAGCGATTATTTCCTCCAGATCTGAATAGGAATCAAGCAGGCGTGCTGCTGTCTTCGAACCGATACCGGGTACACCCGGCAGAGAATGCGATTTATCACCGACCATTGCCAGATAATCGTTCAACTGGCTAGTTTTAACCGAAAAACGTTGCTGGACAGTCTCTGCTGTGATTGCTTCCTGTTTGAAGTGATTATATTGCCTGATACCTGGTCGTAATAATTGTGCCTGCCCCATATCAGTCGATAATACAGTAACTTCTGCACCCTGTGCGGCGGCCTTTATTGCGGCGCTGGAGATGATGTCATCGGCTTCCATCCCAGCAATATTCAATGTGAAAACACCGTTATGCTGAATCTCCCGTTTAAGCCGGGAAAAAATTTCAACCAGTTCCTCTGGCATAACAGGGCGATCTTTTTTGTAATCAGGGAAGACTTCATGTCGCCATGTCGAACCGTCACATTCGAAGGCACATAAGGTATGTGTCGGTGTATGTTGTTTTAGGGCACGGGAAAGAGATTGTAGTGATGATGTGATGGTCTGTTCGATGATCTGGCTTTGTTTGTCTGGGGGAATGGCAGCATGAATGCGCCGGATAAGGTTCGGGGCATCAATCAGTAAAAAACGGATACCCGTGAGTTGCATCTCAGAAGTTGGCCAACTGCTGTTCAGTCGGTTCAGCACAGCAGTACCAGGATTCCGAGTGCGTGGGGATGCTGTTCCCACAATGATCTTCGGTGACATCCAGAGCGTTTCTGCCAGTAGTTTTTAATGCGATACGACGTATCCCATTAAAAATCTGTAGCCTGCTAAGACCATCATTTTCAGCTTTTTCAGTCCAGTGTCGTATGTTTTCCTGCAACAGATCCAACTGGGGGTCTTTGTGTACCCAGGTATAACCCAGTGATGCAGGGTTAAAGTCGGTAACGCAGGTTTCTTCTTTTGGTAACTCGAGTAGACGGGAGCCGTTGGGTATTAACAGGCGCAAGGAGAGTTGTACAGGATTGACACTCATGATTAATTTCAGTTCTGCGATCCTGTTCAGTAGATTGATATAGTTATCGATAGTTGTCCAGGGTGTAAAAGGAATGAAGGTCGGTGCCAGTGCGATGTTGTGTTTATTCATCATAGTGACGACCGTCTCAAACTCTGCGGCAGTATGTCCTTTGTCGAGACGCTCAAGGATTCTGTTCTCAACCGATTCCACCGCGGTGGTCACCAGAATGCAGCCGCTGTCTCTCAGGAAGGGGAGAAATTCTGGATACTTGATAATGTGCTCAATTTTAATGACTGCATCGTAGCTAAGTGCAGGAAATTCTTCATGCATGGCCTCGATAATGCGTCGGGCATGTCGTGGGCCGTTAAGGAAGTCCGGATCACCGAATGATATATGCTGTGCACCCTTTGCTACCTGTTGGCGAATATCTTCGAGGACAATATCGGCCGGTACTACATAAAAGTGGCCTCTGTACACAGGAACCACCGGGCAGTGCCGACAAAGGTGTTTGCAGCCGCGGGTCGTATCAGTAAAGCCCATGATACGTCTGGATCCGTCCGGTAGTACCAGTTGGGCATACTTTTCCAAAGCAGGCAGTGATTGGCGGTCAGGGACTAAAAATTTAATCCGAGTCAGATTGATGACTGTTTCTGTGCGTGCGGGATGATCATCTTCATCGGTAATGGAGGCCGTGTAGGCTAGCATATCGTCTTCGGATTCACCGCCAAATACTGCATCGACACCCCGGTCTCTCAGGAACTGTTCATTGACCGGTGCATACCAGCCAAAGACCGCTATTCTTGCTTGTGGTGCCATTTTCTTTATGCGCGGCATGGCCTCGATAGCGATACGTGTGGCGGTGAGCATGCTCAGGTATAAAAAGACCGTCGTTGCAGGAGCCAGCACCTCAGTTGTTAGCTTTTGTTGCGATAGATCCAGACATTTCACCTCGTAACCCGCCTGGCTGAACAGCGCGGCAGGTTCTGCCAGAGCAAAAGGTTGCCGGCCGAGGTCGTATGGGCTGATCAGCACGATTCTTTGTTTATCAGACAGGTTTTGTGCTGAATCCTGTTTATCCGTTGTCTCTATCAAACAGGTCGTGCTGCAAGTATTTTTCATGGTTGTCATGGTTTACTGTCTTAATCCTTAATTACGTATCCCAATGCCTTTTTTAAGTAAATAAAGTAAGGCGGCTGTTAGTGCGGTAATAAAGCCGAAAATGATAATAAATGCAATGCCAATATTGAGGTCGGATTGACCCAGCACACCATAACGAAAGGCATTTACCATATACAGGATAGGATTGCTCAGGGAAACCTTCTGCCAGAAAATAGGTAACAGCTTGATGGAATAAAAAACACCGCCGAGATAGGTAAGCGGAGTGAGTACAAAGGTGGGAACGATTGTAATGTCGTCAAAATTCTGTGCGAAAACGGCATTGATCATCCCGGCAAGTGAAAACAGAATGGCGGTCATCACAATCACACTAACAGTGATTAGATAATTATCAATAGACAGGCCCGTGAAGAGTAGCGCGATGATCGTTACGATAGCCCCCACTATCAGGCCACGTGCCACACCTCCGGTAACAAAACCGGCAAGGATAATAAAATTGGGGACAGGAGCGATCAGTATTTCTTCAATTGATCGCTGGAATTTCATGCTGAAGAAGGATGATACAACATTGGCATAGGAACTGGTGATGACCGACATCATTATCAGACCGGGAACGATAAATTCCATATAGCTGAAACCATCCATGGTACCAATGCGCTTGCCAATAAGATTTCCGAAAATAATGAAGTACAGCGTCATGGTAATTGCTGGTGGCAGGATGGTTTGTGGCCAGATACGCATAAATCGCGTGATTTCGCGGTTGACGATGGTTTTATAAGCGGTGAAGTGGACGGTGTTGCTCATATCATATTCTAACTTATTTGGTAGTTATTAATTTAAGGAAGCTCTGATCATTCAGCTTTTTTTAAAAATTATCATTTTGATTTTTGTGAAAATGCTCAATCCTGTTCAGACGTGACGATTTTTCATCGTTATTCATCAAATTCCATACCAAAGTACCACGGGTTTCCTTTACGTGTCTTGTCCTTGTTTCTGGTCGAACTCGGTGCATTGATGATCGTTGTATCAACAAGGGTGCCACGGGCAACCTTCATACCGTTCTCGGCAAGATAGACGTGTTAGAGACGAACTCTATCAAGTACACTTCTGTCGGGGAAAATAAAGTTTATGTAACTTTGCGCCCCTGTCCCTATAATTGAGTCCAGCGCTATTGGTATGTGTGGGGGCTTACAGCAGCGTTATACGGTGACCTTAAGCGGGATTAAAACAGAGATAAACAATGTGACAAAAAATAATATTCGTTCCGCGATGAGTACACCACTGGCATCAATATTTGGCAGTGGCTTTCTTGTGGTTGTGCCTATCCTGGCCAGCGCAGTTGGTCCCTATGCTGTGTTCGCCATGGCCGTGGTTGCGATTGTCGCCTTTCTGGTCGGTGGCATTGTCCGACACAATATACTTTGTGCCGAACCTGTACTGGCAAAGGGGAACAAGTCATTTACTGTAGTCGTTGAAAGGCTCTCAGACCTGGCGCTAGTAGGAGCCTACGTGGTTTCGGTCTGCCTTTATATTCACATCCTTTCCACTTTTGTCCTCGCTAATTTCGATCTGGATACTGATCGCAATAAAAGCATATTGACCAGCATAATAATAGGCGTTATCACGATTATCGGCCTGTTTGGAGGGCTAAAGCCACTTGAAAAACTGGAACGATGGGCACTTTATGTGACCATACTGATTCTTGCAGTATTGCTCATTATGTTCGGTATCTATGATGCCAACCAGTTTCTGGCACAGCGCCAGTTTACTTTTCCTGAAATACCGGAACGTACCGCATGGGAAATTGCAACTATCGTGGCCGGTACGCTTATTGTTGTACAGGGGTTTGAAACAACACGTTATCTGGGTAAATATTTTGACTCAGCTACGCGTATTCGTGCTTCTCGTTGGTCTCAATATTTTTCACTCAGTGTTTATGTGTTGTTTGTTGCCCTGGCATTACCCATTGTCCCGGCGCTAAATGGAAATTATGCTGACAACAGTCTGATCAAACTGGCTGCGACGGCTTCATTACTTTTACCAATACCTCTGATTGTAGCCGCCAGCATGTCGCAATTTTCCGCCGCAGTTGCGGATACCCTGGCAGCGGCTGCCAACATACAGGAAGCAAGCCATCAACGTGTTGGTACACGCTGGGGATATTTGTTTGTTGGTGTAAGCGCAATGGCGTTGGCCTGGACCAGTTCAACCTTTGAGATTATTGCGCTGGCATCGCGCGCTTTCGCATTTTACTACTTGCTACAGTGCCTGGTGGCATTCTCAGTTTGCCGCAACCATCTTGAACGTGCCCGTTTTATTTTTATTGCGATTATCCTTAGCTTTGTCCTTATCTTTGCCGTGCCAGCAGGCTGAATTACAAGCAGGCAATACATTGTGGCATCGGGGCAGCGACTTAACAATGTAGACAGGAAACGCAGTGAAAGCTGAAAAACTTGACCTGTGTGTTACACATATGTTCTACACTTCTGTTTAAGTAAATTATAGGAGAGTGGGCATGGTAAATGATCCGGTCTGTGGGATGACAATAGAAGTGAGTAATGCGGCGGCACAGGAAAGGTACCAGGGTACGACCTGGTATTTTTGCTCTGACAGCTGTCACAGTAAATTTCTGGTGGATCCTGCCAGGTATGCGCAACATGAGACGATGACTGATCCGGTGTGCTACATGGAGGTATCTGTGGATTCGGGTTATCATGCGGAATACGAGGGGAAGACTTATTACTTTTGCTGTGAGTCTTGTCTCGGTAAGTTCATGAAGGATCCTACGCAATACGGGCGGGCAGATGCATAACGTGGAACTACTGTGACAGCGTTTTCTGTTTCAGGTCCACAATACCAGCGTGAAATACTGTATCGCTGCATTTAATATATTGCTGCCTCTGACGATTCCTGCTAGTTTCCCCCCGTATATGATCGGTATCGGTTCGGTATGCGTATGACTTTGTTACCCGGAATGTGAGGCGCCTGCCGACGGCCGCAGGACTTCCCGGTCTAAAATAATACTCATCATGCGGTGAACCGGATGTTGGACACACACTCGGATAATGACAAGCCTTGCCGCGTGGATACGTGATACAAATCTGTGAATCAGTTGCGATGAAACCTTCTGGCTTGACTGCCTGGAATTATTGGCAATGATCTGCCCGAATACCGGGGTGGTTAGTTCTAAGACTGTCATTTAGGATACAGAAAAGGGAGAATTGGTGATGCAGCTTGGTATGGTCGGTTTGGGACGGATGGGGGCGGCGATGGTTCGCCGCCTAATGCGTGCGGGTCATGAGTGTGTCGTATTCGACCGCAACCCGGAGGTCGTCAGTGAACTGGAGGCGGAAGGTGCAAGCGGGGTGGCCGATCTGTCTGAGCTCGTGGCCAGACTGGATAAACCCTG
>VAPH01063200.1_pt1 | contig 27506 bp, 33 predicted proteins | sample 3393861 | NCBI WGS metagenome assembly VAPH01 (sample SAMN08290439, study PRJNA428436) | hydrothermal vent metagenome | isolation source: Deep-sea hydrothermal vent chimney | place: Atlantic Ocean: South-mid Altantic Ridge | reverse complement strand
TTCTATAGAACTCTTCCCACTGCCGAGTTTCTGGTGAAATAATGTCTTTTATCCAGCCCATGATATATACCCGTTCTTTTGGTTAAACTTGCTTAATCGCCGCACAAAGTCGTGAAACTATTTTTCTATTCAGATTTGACCTGCCGGTCGTAAATCTTCTGGTTTACCGAATCTTTTCTCCGCCGCAACCAGAGCAGGGAGTAAAATCCAAATAAAATGAATGCGCCTATTATGCCACTGAGGAGAAGCCCTGTGCCGTAATCTCTTGGCTTTTGATAGGCATGTTGTTCATCGGCGCTCTCCAAAAAAGCAACCAGAGAAAATACTTCTGTTTTAGTCAATGCCTTGTCCTTGTAGGCGGCCTCCATCACAGGAAAAGGCGCCCCACCCAAAATAGCCCGTACACCGGGACCACCCAATTCTGAAAATACAGTGGTTAATTCCTTCGCAAGAACCCCACCGCCTATCACGGCATCATTTTTTACGTCGTGACAGGAGATACAAGTTGGCCCAGCATTTTCAAAACGGGCTTTACCCTGAAACAGATTTAGCCCACGGGTTATGTCCTCTTTGGTCGCGACCTTTTCTGGCTTCTTCGCCGCTACAGCCGCTTGCGTTTCGCCTGAACCGGCCGCACTTGCCACTTTAATGTATGCCAGTACTTCCTTGATCTCCTTATCCGTTATGAGACCAGCTGGCATGGGAAATTTATTAAATTTCTCATATATGGCGACTGCATCGGGATCACCGCTTTCAATCACCGATTGCGGTGATTTTACAAATTTCTCAAGCCACTCCTGTGACCGCCTGTCGTGGACACCGGCCAGATCGGGGCCAACAATTTTACCTCCCCCGATAGAATGACAGCTCGCGCATTTACTTTGAAAAAGCTGTTCGCCAGACTCTGCTGCTCTGCTTTCTGGTACGGGCCCCATCCAAAGAACAATTGTAAAAACCCCCAAAGCAGGGACCCACCATCTTTTGGTAGAAACCCCGGTAATCATATTTGTTCGCCTTATCATGTCTAAAACCCCGATCCGTGCAACAAATGAATCCAGCAGCCTGCTGAACTTATGCCATTTAAAAAAACTATCTTTAACCAAAGCGCGAGGGATAACACCAAAAAAAAGCTTTTCTCCCCAATTAACCTCAAATTGAAGACTGCTTGGGCCACCCTGTGCTTTAGCGACTTCCGCTTCTGTTGGTTGCTCTATTGATGATTGCATTCGTTTCTCCGACTAATCTATCTGCTTCATGTTTGGCCAGCACCTGGCTCCGATTTCGTGGCATCCATGAGCGGTTTTGCAGTCAACGGAGGTCCCGTTACCCCGCTTACCCGACTTAAAAATTCGCGCATTTTCATTAAATCCTGAAAATACTCATCCTTTTCGCTCTGGACATGTCGAATGTGTCCGCGCCACGTCGTGCCCCCACTTTCTTCAGGCTCCAACCAGATACGCGCAACGAAAGACTCCCTAATATGCTTCCCGATCATAGCGCCCGACCCTGGCCACCCTCCGAACTAACAGTAAATTAAGTATGTACGGTAGATGTATCATTCGCTGGTGACACTTCGGTGACACAAGATTGTGAGTGGTCTGGCTATCGTTGGGCAAACGGTACGACTACCGGGCTGGTGCTGAATTAGCTTAACTGAAGGCTCTGTACTCAATGTGTCAGTTTCGGCCCTGACTGCTGGCCTGACGAGTGGTATCTCCCCCCTTGAGAATTTGCTGATACAGCCGCTGCGTCTCAGGCAGCGGCTGTACACCAAACTCTCGGACCAAAACCTGTTGGCAGTGGCGGTATTGAACCAGCGCTAAATCAGGACGACCGTCCTTCACCAGGTACTCCATCAGTATAAAATGGAAGTTCTCTCGGCAAGGATCAAATACCAGGGCTTTTCGACAAATCTGTATCGCATCAGCACACTGGCCGAGCTCTAGGTAGCATTCTGCGGTTCTGGCCAACATCTCCAGATAAAGTTCATGCAGCCGCTCCCGCTCTTCGGCACACCAGTCCGAATATGTCTCTTCTTCCAGATAATCGCCCTGATACAGATGTCTTGCCTCATTGTAACGGCTCAAGGCCTCGCTCCATTGCTCTCGTTGCTGTAGCATCTGTCCCTCGGTGACAAAGCGTTCAAAGACGTCCGTATCCACCCAAATCACATCGCGTCTGAGCAGGTAGGCATTATCAACCGTCTTCACAACTTCATCTCTTACGCCATTTGCGCGCAACTCTTGCCGTAGGCAATACATGGTTACTTTGAGACGGCCCCACCCCTGCTTTTCGCCAACATCCGGCCACAGGCAGTCGATCAAACGTTCGCGGTGTACGGGACGGTCGAGTTGGGTGACCAGGTATTTCAGCAGCGTCACGGCGTGTTTGCGCTTCCACTTACCGATATCAATGCTGTGGCCACCCGCCACCATACCAAAACCACCGAGGGTAAATACCTGCAGGGTACGATGCTGTGGCACAGGCGTTACAATCGCCTCATCCCGGAGGAAAATGATGGCCATGATTTTGTCGGCGTACAGGCGGCGTGCCCGCTCCGACATGGCAACCGAGGAGATGCTGGCCATAACCCATTTGCCGCTCTGGTGCCGCAGGCGACAGTTGGGCACGTTGTAAGGTATGCAATTTCGGAAAGACCGCAGGACGTCACAATCAGGGTGGCACAGAGGCTCGCCGCCGGACAGGGTGGCCTGCAGCACATTACAACACTGCTGGCCAATCGCCTCGGATGGGGAATAGCCGAGCATCTGCTGCGCCCTGGTATTCCAGGCCACTACCTTGTCATTGACGTCGATGGCTAAGGCGGCGTCGGAGGCGAATTCAACTAAATCAGTGGCATGAGTAATCACTTCATCTGACCCTGAAAATTTCATTTGTTATTCTACACGCTAAATGATAGTCCACTTAACCGATGTACACCAATTATTATTTACCCTGTACTCCAGGCCCTCGGATGCCTCATCCCCGCAATTTTACAGGCCTGCTTCACATAACCATAGGGAAATATTTTGAAGAGATAATTCCTTGCTTTTTTGCCATAACCCAATTCTTCTGCAATAAATTTTGCAACATATCGCGTACCGGGCGCTATTTTCTGATCAGCAAAATAATTGCGCATACAGGTTATTATTTTCCAATACTCATCATTGAGTTTAATGCCTTCATCCCGTGCCAGATGCTCACATATCTCCCTGTTCCAGTCATCGGGATCAATCAGGTAGCCCTCATCATCTGTAGAAACAGTTATCCCGCCTATTTTTAATGACATACAGAAAATCTCCTTTCCTGACATATACTAAAGGAGAGCCACAATACAGGAATTGATCCATATCAATTAGTGACAAAAAAAGGGAGTGCCTGCGTGCTCTGAACGGGGAAAACAGCTCGATAAAAGGAGTAATAGCACGAGCAAAGCCTTAAACTACAACTATCCCCCCCCTCAATGGCTGGAACAGGCTACAGATTTATCCGAATATGTCGGGCCTACAGAAAATTCAATCTGTCTATCCATCACATTCATTGCTCTGCTGCAATGACAGAAATACCTTTTCACCTTCAATCTTTATCGGATACGTCGGTGCGCAACCTTCATCGGGTGCAATCGCTTCACCATTACGTAGCCCCAAACACCAATTGTGCATCGGGCAGGTAACCGTCTTGCCGTAAACAATCCCTTCAGACAAAGGGCCACCCCTATGGGGACAACGGTTCAACAGTGCAAAGATTTCATTGTCTGAATTCCGGAATACGGCGATATCACCCTCTGCACGCTTAACCACGCGTGACCCCAATTGAGGAATATCGTCAATCTTTCCTACCTCGATCCATGCTACATTTTCTGCAATATCACTCATGTTCAGGCTCCTATTATTTTTAGTGGCATAAATTCATGTGCCGACTCACCTTTAGCACGCGCCTTCCAGGGATCGTTTTGGAAGATTGATTGTGAGATAAGGAAACGTTTCTGCAATGCTTTGCGGCCCGTCTCATCTTCAAGGACACGTTCTTTCACATAGCCCAGGCCAACGCGTTCCACCCAGGGGGCAGTGCGTTCCAGATAGTGTGCTTCTTCACGGTATAGCTGGATAAACGCTGCCACATATTCTTCTACTTCTTCTGCCGTCCTCACACGACAAAGCATGTCGGTCGCACGTACTTTAACACCGCCATTACCGCCGACGTGGAGCTCCCAACCGGACTCAATGCCTACCACACCAAAATCTTTAATGGTGGCTTCTGCACAGTTGCGCGGACAACCGGAGACAGCCATTTTAAATTTGTGCGGCATCCAGGATCCCCAGCTCAGCTTTTCCAGATCGATGCCCATCTGAGTAGAATCCTGGGTACCAAAGCGGCACCAGGCTGAGCCGACACAGGTCTTAACTGTGCGTAGCGCCTTACCGTAAGCATGGCCGGAAACCAACCCACGTTCACTTAAAAAATTCCACATTTCAGGCAGTGCTTCCTTTTTGATACCGAGCAGATTGATACGCTGCCCACCGGTGATGTGCACTTCACCGGCATCAAATTTTTCAGCGGCATCAGCAATCACACGTAACTCATCAGGTGTCGTCTTGCCGCCCCAGATCCGGGGAATCACTGAGAAAGTGCCGTCTTTCTGAATATTTCCGTGTACACGCTCATTGATGAAACGTGATTGTGGGTCATCAACTGCCTCCTCTGGCCAGCTTGAAATCAGATAATAATTCAGTGCCGGACGGCAAATATGGCAACCATCGGGATTACGCCATTCCATGTAGTCAAATAACGCTCGTATGGAGGTCAGCTTCTGATTGCGTATAACTGCACGAACCTGATCATGCGTGAAGTCAGTACACTTGCACACCGGTTTGTTCTCAGGGGTGGCATAGTCACCGCCCAGCGTGCTTTCAAGCAGCTGTTCAACCAGCCCGGCACAGGAACCGCATGACGCCGCCGCCTTAGTATGTGCCTTGACATCGTCCAGTGTAAACAGGCCTTTGGAGGTGATAGCGGCCACAATCTCACCTTTGGTAATGCCGTTACAGTCACAGACCTGTGCATCATCACTCATGCTGGCGGCAGTGTTCTCCCCACCGTGCCCGGAATTACCAAGATGTGCCTGACCAAAGAGTAGTTGCCGGCGGATATCAGAAATATCGGTTCCTTCACGCATCAACTGGAAGAACCAGGTACCGTCAATGGTATCGCCGTACAGCACCGCACCTTCCAGCTTGTTATCACGTAAAACCAGGCGCTTGTAGACCCCTGCCTTGGGATCCTGGAAGACAATCTCCTCCGTGTCTTCATCACCGTTAAAGTTACCAGCAGAAAACAGATCAATGCCGGTCACTTTTAACTTTGTAGCGGTAACAGAACCCTCGTAGCGGCCATAACCCAGCGTTGCCAGATGGTTGGCACAGACTTTGGCCTGCTCAAACAATGGTGCAACCAGACCATAGGTGTTACCCCGATGCTGCACACATTCCCCTACCGCATAAATACGTGGATCAAACGTCTGCATGGTATCGGACACGAGCAGTCCACGCTCGCAATACAGCCCCGCTTTTTCTACCAGCTCAATATTGGGCCGTATGCCTACGGCCATGACTACCAGATCTGTATCAAGTTCGCTGCCATCAGAAAATTTTACTTTTTCAACTCGCTGGTCACCGATAATCTCGGCAGTCTGCGCCTCCATGAGAAAATTTAACCCCTTCTCCATCAACGACGTTTTAAGCAAATCGGAAGCAGGTGGATCAAGCTGGCGCTCCATCAGGCTGTCAAGGAGATGGACTACAGTGACATCCATGCCCTGAATCATCAGACCGTTGGCAGCTTCCAGACCCAATAGGCCACCCCCAATAACAATCGCTTTCTTATAGTCCTTTGAGGACTGAATCATAGCATCCACATCAGCGATATCGCGGAAGCCGATGACACCGTCTAGATCATGGCCCGGAACAGGAATAATGAATGGGCTGGAACCGGTAGCCACCAACAAACGATCGTAATTGAATTCAACACCTGCATCGGTTTTGATGGTGCGTTTTACACGGTTAATCTCACTGACTGTTGAATCTGTGTGCAGTTCGATATTGTTTTCAGCGTACCATTCACGACTGTTCAGAATGATGTCATCAATAGTCTTCTCACCTGCCAACACCGGGGACAAAAGGATTCGGTTATAATTGGGATAAGGCTCGGTCCCAAACACAGTAATGTCATACATGTCCGAATCCAGCTTCAGCAGCTCTTCCAGAGTACGCATGCCGGCCATACCGTTACCAATCAAAATCAATTTTTCTCGCATTATTCCCGTCCTGTCATTCGCTTATTTGGCGATCCACTAAATCGGAATGCAAGCAAATTCCATACCATAAATAATTACTTGTGATATTTCAGTTACTTTTGAAGAAATATCTCTCTACTTATGCACTAACCTAAGGCATATTTTTCAACAGTGCACTGAAACAATGCGAAAGTTTATGGAAGAAACTTCGAGCCGAAAAGCGACAATAAACACTGGAAAAAAGGCTCTTATTATTTTACTTTGTGTCTTTGCGGTTCAATAAATTTGCCACATTACAAGGCACAATACCTTGCAGAGATAAAATCTTTCCTTTGCCCTGCAGAGACAGGCACATTAAAGTATGCTCCATTCACAAAAAAACAGTTTGATTACCAGAGCACAATAGATGACAAAACATATAGGGATCCTTACAGCCGGTGGCGATAGTCCTGGCCTTAATGCGGCCATTCGTGGAGTTGGGAAAGCAGCACAAAGCAGTTTTGACATGCGTATCATTGGCTTCCGTGACGGCTTCCGTGGACTGATGGAGAACAGGGCGGTCAGCCTGGAAGGTGATGTGCTGTCAGGCATCCTTACCATCGGCGGTACAATCCTTGGTACCTCACGAGACAAGCCACACAAGATGAAGGTTGGTGGCAAGATACTGGATATGACCGATTCCATTGTCGAGAACTACGAGGCCAACCATCTGGATGCCCTGATCTGTATCGGTGGTGGCGGCACGCAAAAGAATGCTCTGCAATTAATGAAAAAAGGCCTGAATGTGATCACCATGCCCAAAACCATCGACAATGATGTGGCATTGACTGATACCAGTTTTGGCTTTGATACTGCCCTGGGTATTGCGACCGAATCGATTGACCGCCTGCACAGTACGGCCCATAGCCATCACCGCATTATCGTGGTTGAAATTATGGGACACCGTGCCGGCTGGCTTGCATTAGGCTCGGGTATCGCCGGTGGCGCTGACGTTATCTTGCTGCCCGAAATACCTTATCAACTGGAAGCGGTTGCAAATGCCATCACACACCGCGTCAAGAACGGTAAAAAGTTCAGCATTGTGGCAGTAGCGGAGGGGGCCATGTCTGCGGCTGAAGCCAGACAGGTGGGCAACTTCGAACAACACATCAACGATGCCGAAATTACCGAGGACAAGAAGGCGCGTAAACAGGCAAAACAGGAGCTTCGCGAGCTTGAAGCAAACCGTAGCGACCATACTCTGCAGTTGGCACATCAACTTGAAGAGTTAACTGGCCTTGAGTCACGCCCCAGTATTCTTGGCCACCTGCAGCGCGGGGGGACCCCTTCTGCTGCAGACCGTTTACTGGCAACACGGCTGGGTACAACCTGCACAAGCCTGATAAATGAGGGCGTCAGCGGAGTCATGGTCGCCGCCCGCGGTGAAAGTGCTGTGCCCGTACCATTGGAAGAAGTTGCTGGAAACAGGAAACGGGTGCCCGCTGATCACCCGTGGATAGAAAGCGCACGTCTTGTTGGGGTGTCTTTCGGAGATTAACAACAGGGTCGATCCTATTCCCTAACCATACCCACCCCGCACTATTAACGTGCATGACCTGCCCTTCCCGCCCGAGCTTAGCCCTGGCGTAAAAATTGATGGGGATGAGATTCTCAGAGAACTCCACGCCTCACGCCGCAGTGAAGTATTTCTTGCTGTGGACATTCGAACCGGAGAAAAAGTTATTCTCAAAACGCCCTCTGTGAACTATCGAGATGACCCGGAATATCTTGATGGCTTTCTGCATGAAGAATGGGTGGGACGCCACATAAAGAATATCCATGTATTGAAAATGCTTGAACCGAAAGGTCGACATTTTCTCTACAACATTTCAGAACATGTCGAAGGCCAGTCGTTGCGGCAATGGAAGGATGATCACCCCCAAACGCATATTAATACTGCCAGAGAATATTTAATGCAGATTGCCGATGGGTTGCGCGCTTTTCACCGTCTTGAGATGGTTCATCAGGATCTAAAACCGGATAACATCCTGATCGACAGCAATGGCACCCTAAAGATTATTGACTTCGGTTCAACCCATACCCATGTTGCCGGCGCTTCTGAAATCTGCAGCAGGCTGGATAAAAATGTTCCGCAGGGAACAATAAACTACACAGCACCGGAATGCATAGCCGGTTCCCATTGCAGCAATCGCTCAGATATGTTTTCTTTTGGTGTCATCGCCTATGAATTATTAACAGGGAAGCTACCCTATGGTGATAATGATAAACCCATACCGGCAAATAATCTGAAGTACATTTCCTGCCGTGTGCATAACGATCCATATGAAACAACGACCGAATTCCTACATGACCTTAGCCAGCCAAATAACAAATTTGATGCATCGGCTTCACAGCCATTACTGGAGTACAATCCGTTATTATTCTGGAAAAGTTTGTCTGGGGTGCTGGTGGCCGCCTGTCTTTATCTGCTTTTTCTCCTTGCAAGAAGCTAAGAACCCCCTCGGGGGCAGAGTAATCTGCTATGGGAGCACCCCAAATTTTCAGGCTGCAGGGAGAACGAGACGGGCATGAACCCCACCGATAGATGATTGTTCCAGATGAAGTGAGCCACGGTACAACTCGGCAATGTCCCGTACGATATCTAGCCCAAGACCATTGCCTGGGACGCCTTCGTCAAGACGATGTCCTCTTTTAATCACTACATGACGGAGTGTTTCAGGAATCCCGTTACCGTCATCTTCCACAATTATAACTAGACGGTTGTCAGTACATTGGGCGGTGATATCGACCTTGCTATGCGCCCATTTACAGGCATTATCTATAAGATTGCCCAGCATCTCTTCGAGATCCTCTGCTTCACCATGAAACCAGCAATTAGCAGGGAGGGTATAGCTTAATTCTATATGCCGTTCACGGTAGAGTTGTTTCATACTGAAAACAAGATCCTTAATAATTATCCCTACATCTGTACGTGTGCCAAGCACACCCGCCGTGCCTGCTACCCGTGCCCGGGACAGATATCTGTCCATACTTGACGCCATAGCATCGGTCTGCTGCCTGATGATGAGCCCCTTCTCTTCTTCCATGTTTCTGCTCTCGTTACGAATGACTGTCAATGGATTTTTCAGTGCATGAGCGAGATTTGCTGCATGTGTCCTGGCTCGGTTCAGTAAGGATACGTTGTGATCCAGCAGGGCATTCAGTTCGTCAACCACCGGCTGCACCTCCTCGGGAAAGCTTTGCGGTAATCGCTCAATCCTACCCTGGCGAATATCGGCCAATGCCTGTTTCAATGTCTGTAGCGGTCTCAGAGCAAAGCGTACCTGGATCCATACCGCCAGCAAAAGACCTAAGCCGAGCACTAAAAGCGTAATGACTACCTGAATTGAAAAGGCACTAACATCCTGTTCGATATCCGAAACAGGCCCTGTCACCATGAACAATAAAGGACTCTTCGACTGTGGGTAAGTTATTTTCTGTACCAGTGCATATAACGGTTCGTCTTTAGGGCCGGTAAGCTCCTGCAAGTGAGGAAGAGCCCCTTCTGCTGGTTCCCTTACAAGCAGACTGTCTCTCCACAGGGAATCCGAACGGGAAACCGTAACATCTGATTGACGAATCTCCCAGTACCAACCTGAATAGGGACGATTGAAGCGTGGATCCGTTGGACGCCAGTTCATCAGAAAAGTCCCCTCTGTAGAAACATCACTTGCAGCGACCATCTCTTCCATCTGCCCCTCTAATGAGCCTTCAAAGCGCTTTTCAATATACCCTCGAAACAATAAAACCAACAGCAGCGCGGCCACTGCCAGGGCTGAGGCGACCCAGATAAATGAGGTCGTAATCAGGCGCCGTGTCAGTGAGTTACGCATCTTTTCCCGGTACCGCCAGCTGGTAACCCAGTCCTCTGTGGGTTTTAATCAACTCAGCACCGAGTTTTTTACGCAGACGATTGATCAGCACTTCGATAACATTCGAGTCACGATCAAAATCCTGGTCATAAAGGTGCTCCGTCAGCTCAGTTTTCGAAACGATTCGCTGCGAATTCTGCATCAGGTGTGCAAGGGTTCGGAATTCAAGTGCAGTCAGCTCGACGGGGCGACCCGCTACGGTTAATCGTGCAGCACTGATATCAAGTGCGAGTGGCCCCACCTCAATAACCGGGCTGGCATGTCCTGCTGCCCGGCGAACCAGCGCCTCCACACGTGCCAGCATTTCTTCCAGCTCGAAGGGTTTGGCCAGATAGTCATCAGCACCCGCACGCAGTCCTGCCACCTTTTCACGCCAGGTATCCCGTGCTGTCAAAATCAGAACCGGCATATCCCTTCCCGTTCTTCGCCATTGTTGCAATACACTCAGGCCATCGCGTTTTGGCAGTCCTATATCCAGTAACACGACATCATAGGGTTCAGTTTCACCGAGGAACTGGCCTTCCTCACCATCATGAGCGATATCGACGACATACATAGCCTGACGCAACGTGTCGGCTACCTGCCTGGCAACATCAATATCATCTTCAATAACGAGTGCTCTCATCTTAAACTCAGTCGTAAGTCATTGGCCTTAACTTTTCACTTTTCACTTTTCACTAAATCCAATGTAATGGCATTGTATTCAAGTTCGTGTACCTTTCCCTTGCGGGTCAGTAATTTGACTTCATAGACCCATTTTTTTTCCCCATCGATATCGTCCTGTTCCATTTCTACTTCAAGAATTTTTCCCTGATGTGTTTTATTCACCGTTTCAAGAAGATCTTTAAGTGAGGCGACCTCATTTGGCATCTGCATGTCTCTTATATCATCAGCCAACGCCAGCGGTGCACCAAATACCAGCGTTGTCGACAACAGAATCACGAAAAAAACAGCTCTTATTATGAGAATAAATTTCAAAGCAATTCCTGATAGGGCTCCTTCTATTAACTCTGAATAGATCAGATTGTATTCCAAAACGTTCATATCAAGGTGATCCCACGTAATAGCCGGGCTTGTACGAAGATTCTTAACACAGAGAGAAGCGTTTTGGAATGGAAGATAAATATTCATGGATTAATAGAGGTGCCCTTAACCGGTAACCGGGCATTCATTCTTTCAAACTGAACCTTAACCTTAGCTTAAATTTCCCTTAAGCATCCCTTCAGGCAACATTGCGTAAACTTGTCACCAAGTAACTGGAACATCAGGAGTAATCATCATGAAACAGCAAAATACGATCAAAGTCTGGGATCCGTTTGTGCGAATTTTTCACTGGGGACTGGTGCTTGCCTTTACTGTGGCCTACCTTACCGGAGAGGATATTCTTTCTGTGCATGCTTTGGCAGGCTACGTTATTCTGGGCCTGCTGTCATTACGTCTGGTGTGGGGGTTTATCGGCCCGCCCTACGCTAGATTCTCAGATTTCACCTACTCGCTGTCCAGTATTCGCAACTTTCTCAAGGATAGCCTGAGTTTTCGTGCCAAACGATACCTTGGTCACAATCCTGCAGGTGGGGCAATGATACTTTTGCTCATCGCCAGTCTGCTACTGACCTCATTCACTGGACTGGTTCTCTATGCGGTGGCCGAACAAACAGGCCCACTTGCCGGAATGATTACAATTACCAGCGAATTCATACGGGGGGCACTGGAAGAAACCCATGAGTTCTTTGCCAACTTCACTTTATTTCTTGTCTTCATACATGTTGCCGGTGTCATCATAGAGAGCTTCATACATCGTGAAAATCTCACCAGAGCGATGCTTACTGGCAATAAGCGTGCACTTGATGCCAATGAGATGAATTAATCATGAAGAAACTACTTCCATATCTGATTTTGGCTACCATTACAGCACTGCCGATTACCGTACGGCCAAATACTTCAGTTGGCCTGCAGGAATTTTCAGCAGAGCGCGGCAAGAATTTATGGAACCAGAAACACACTATTTCAGGACAAATACGTCGCTGTACGAGCTGTCACACAAGCAACCCTCGACAGGCTGGAAAACATGTTCGTACAGGCAAAATGATCAAGCCCATGGCTCCCTCGGTAAATTCCGATCGATTCGTAGACCCTAAAAAAACAGCTAAATGGTTCAAGCGTAACTGTAAGTGGACCATGGGCCGTGAGTGTAATGAGCAGGAAAAGGGTGACCTTAGCAGGTACCTGAAAAGTATTTAAAAGGAGGATAGAAATGAAAACACTAATTTTTTCTACCGCTGCATTGGTGCTGATCAGCACCCTTTACCTGGGCATTCAAGGTGCATGGAGCAACAATGATGACCCTTCTCATGGCCTGGGCAAATGGCAGAACATGAAAGCACGGTCTACCGGTGTTGCCCCGGTAACGAATACTTTATACGCCGAAGAATGTGGTAGCTGTCATTTTGCCTACCCACCAGGTCTACTGCCCTCTTTTTCCTGGCAGAAAGTAATGACGGGTCTGGCTGATCACTTTGGAGATAACGCCGAACTGGATGCTCAGACTAAACAGCAAATCACAAAATACCTGACTACCCATGCAGCGGAGTCATCAAATTATCGCCGTTCGCGTGCAATCATGTACAGCCTGCAAGCGACAAACACACCGCCACCGCTACGAATTACTGACACACCTTACTTCAAACGGGAACACCGGGAGATACCGAACCGGATCATCAAGCTACCCAAAATTGGTGGCAAGCTCAGCCGGTGCAATGCATGCCATCAACGTGCTGACAAAGGCTCATTTAATGAACACGAAATAGTGATTAAGGGGTTTGGTCCTTGGGATGATTAAGGGATCAGTCTACGGTTTACATAAAACGTAACACTATAAAGGCTTTTCTGTTTAGCGTTGAAGGCCCTGCTCAACCTGTTGCTGTGTTTCTGCACCAACAAGTAGCCGCACCAATTCTAAACTAAAATCCATTGCCGTGCCGGGGCCTCTTGATGTGATAACATTACCGTCCGTAACTATTGCCTTACCTGTATAGCGCATCCCTACAGTGTTGGTATCTGACAGGGCATCGGGAAATGACGTCACTTCTTTATTGTCTAGCAAGCCAGCAGCGGCCAGAACTTTCGGTGCCGCACAGATTGCCGCGATGTATCGCCCGTCATCTGCCATCTGCTTGAGAAGCCTATGTATTCGACTATCGTTATTGAGATTATCTGCACCGGGCAAACCACCCGGTAGCACGATCATATCGTAGTCTGAAGCCGAGTTCGTATCGAGGATTTCATCCGGCAGGATACGTATACCTCGACTGCCTGTGATCACCCCATCATTCAGTCCGGCCACGGTAACACTGATATTTGCCCGGCGCAGTATATCTATAACAGTAACGGCTTCAAGTTCTTCAAACCCCGCGGCCAGGGGAATCAGTACCTTTTTCATGCTGCCTCTGCTGAAGTTTATTTAAGTTGCCTTACAATGTTGACGCCTTTCAGCAGGTTCAACGCTTCATTTAGCTGATAGTCGTCTTTCTGACTGCCTTTTTTGCCACCTTCTTTAGCCTCATCCTTGTCGTTTTCTGTACTGGATGCTTTATCAGATTTTTTGTCTTTCTCTTTACCGTTACCGTTTTCAAGGTGATCACGCAAGTCCGCTTCTCGTAGACGTTGCACCTTACTTTCCTCCCCCTTACTGACCTTCAGTTGCTCTACCTTTATATCAGGCTCAATGCCTTCGGCCTGTATTGAGCGGCCTGACGGCGTGAAATAACGTGCCGTTGTGATCTTGAGTGCAGCACCATTATTCATTGGCATGATGGTCTGAACGGAGCCTTTGCCAAACGTTTTGGTCCCCATGATGATGGCGCGATGGTGATCCTGCAGAGCACCTGCAACAATTTCTGAGGCCGATGCAGAGCCACCATTTACCAGTACAACTATTGGTGATCCTTTAAGGAGGTCATTGGGTGAAGCGTTAAATGTTAATAGCGAATCTTTTACCCGTCCCTCGGTATAGACAATTTTACCTTTGGTGATGAAGGCGTCTGCAACAGAGACCGAGGCATTCAGTACCCCGCCCGGATTGTTACGCAAGTCAAGCACCAGTCCTTTCAACTTCCCGCCGCTCTTTTTCTTAAGCTCGATGAGTTTCTTGCGCATGCTGGTTCCGGTTGCAGACTGAAACTGGCTGATGCGGATATAGCCGTAGCCGGGTTCTAAAATTCTGCCACGAACACTCTTAATGCGGATGATATCGCGTTTGATATTGATCTTTAATGGGCCTTCTTCACCTTCACGAACTATCGTCAGCATGATGTGTGTGCCGGGCTTACCGCGCATAATCTTGACTGCTTCGTTCAGCGTCATTCCCTTAACCGGGGTATCATCAAGTCGAACGATAACATCGCCGGCATGAACACCGGCACGTTGTGCAGGAGTATCATCAATCGGTGCGATAACTTTGACGAAGCCATTCTCCATGGTGACTTCGATACCCAGACCACCAAATCTCCCATCTGTCCCGATGCGCATTTCCTTGAATTCTTCGCGATTAAGATACGATGAATGCGGATCCAGACCTGCCAACATACCCTTTATGGCATATTCCAACAAATCCTTGTCGTTGACAGATTCGACATAATCAGATTTTATCCTGCCAAACACCTCAGTAAATGCTCGCAGTTCTTCCAGAGGCAAAGAGGATGCGACAGCTTTTTTATCATTGCCGGCGTACACTGAGCTGTATATCGTCGTGCCCACTCCCAGGGCCAGCCCCAGGACAAATATTACAGCTACACGTCTTTTCTCCGTCATTCCTATCTCCAGCATTTCCTGATCGTAATACGTCAATCTGTTAGTTGGAACCACACACGTGTGGCAACTAACACCAAATCGTCCTGCATGATATCAATTCATTTAACAGAAATGTATGGATTTCTGCAGAAATCTGATGACCCGATGGCGGTCATCGCCGTGTCCAGAGCAGGGGGTTCTGCGGTCTCCCTTTATAGCGAATACCGAAGTATAAGCCCGGCTTACTGCTTCCACCACTTTTACCCATGCTAGCAACTGTCTGGCCTGTGGCCACCCAATCGCCTTCCTCGACGAGTATCGACTCATTATACCCATACAGGCTTAAATATGAGTCACCGTGATCAATGATCAATAATAGCCCGAAACCCCGCATCCAGTCAGCATAAACTACTCGTCCCTGGTACACCGCATGGACATCACTGCCCAGCTTACCTGCCAGGATGATACCCTTCCAGCGCATATTACCGATTTGTCGGCGGGCACCAAAGCGAACGACTATATCAGCCTCTACCGGTAATTTCAGTCGCCCCCGTAACCCCTGAAAACTGGTTCCTGTTCTTTCTTCATCCAGCAATTCATCAATGATTTCTCTCAATTTTTTGATCAGGCGCAACAGTGCCTGTTCATCATTATACATACGCTTAATTTGTTGCTGATTCCCCGCCAGTTCATTACGTAAGGCCAGTACAGCCTTTTTCTGTTCCAGATAAGCGAGTTTCAGGCTACGCCTGCGATCACGTTGCAGGTTGATCAGATCTTTTAATTCTGTGGAACGCAGCTGAATATTGGATTCCAGTGTCTTTAGCTGATCAAGGCGCTGATTTATTCTATTGATAGTCCTGACACGACTTTCAGTGAGATAACGGTAATAGACCAGTATGCGTGACACCACAGCAGGATCCTGCTGGTTCATTATTAATTTGATGTATTCTTCATGACCACTGACATAAGCAGACCTCAACTGCTGGGTAAGTACCTGCTGTTCACCCTGCAAACTGGTGGCTATCTCTTTTTTTTTGGTCTGCAAATCCGATAACTCAGTATGTAGATCCTGTTTACGCCTACCCAGATCACGTAAGTTACTGTTGATTTCACCGATCCGTAGATCAACATCTTTCAGGGCGGCATCCTCTTTCTGAAGTTTTGACTGCCTCTCCTGCATCACCTCCTGTAAAACAGATATTTTTCTCTTTAATTCAGTGAGCTCTGCTTTTTTCTCTATCACTTTGCCTTCTTCTGCTGGCAGCAACGCCGGAAAAAGTAATAAACCGGCTAGAAAAAGCGAGAAAATGGGACCTGAGAACGGAATTGGGGCCAAAAAGGTTCGCATCAGATTAAAATTACTCTATAATTATCTGTTAATATTGTAATGCTTCATGGATGTCACCATCACAAGCCTCTGAAATTCAATCGCACGAGAAAATACTTTTATGAATAACAAAGCAGAATATAATGACATGATAATTCAGAATGATGAAGACATTGATATCGCCTCTCGCGCATTAAAAGCAATGGCTCATCCCCTCCGCCTGAAAATACTCTGCATACTCGGCACCACTCTGGATGACAAACATGAAATAAGTGTTCAGGATCTGGTGGAATGTGTCGGCACATCTCAAAGCAATATCTCACAGCATCTGTCAATTCTGCGTGACAAACACATCCTGGTCTCACGTAAGGATGCAAACAAAGTGTATTACAGCATCGGAGAAGAGAATATTCTGCACCTGATCGAAGCCATGCAGGATGCCTTCTGCACCGACCCTTCGCGTTAGCGCTGCAGACACAAAAACGGGCTTACACCACAAAGAGACTTACATTTACACCGTTCATACGAGTAGACTCATTTCTTTAAAATCATGCCACTAAACAACCTGTAGAATGATACCCATGGAATTTATTGTACAAAACTGGGTTCTGATAGCTGGAATCTCCTTCGTCATTTTAATGCTACTGCTTGAACCATTGCGCATGCGCATGAGCGGTGTAGAAAAGGCAACGGTATTTGATGCAGTTTCACTCTCCAACCATGATAATGCTATTTTCGTCGATGTACGTGAAAAAAAGGAAATGACAGGCGGTGTTATCAATGCTGCCTATCGGGCACCCCTTTCCAGTTTTGAAAATAACGTAAAACAACTGGAAAAATTCAAAGATAAACCGCTCATCGTTTACTGCCGAACAGGCAACCGTTCCTTTAAGGCGGCGGCTATGCTGAAGAAAAAAGGCTTCAATCGCGTCTATTCTTTGACCGGCGGGATTCTCGCCTGGCAGAAAGAAAAACTTCCACTGGAAAGTTAGGGAAGCTCCGATCTATTCATGAACCCGTATCTTACGCTTAAAATATACAGCGCCTTCGTTCCAAATCGTCACAATAATCCGCTATTTCGTACAATTCGTACCTCAAATTTGAATATTTTAGGCACAATCTATGTCGTCTGGAATAAATCAGAGGCCCCCTAAGTGGCCAGAATACGTATGTATTGCACCCGGTTCTGTCCGTACTGCATTATGGCAACCCGACTGCTGACGAAGAAAGGTCAGAAAATAGAAAAGATTTTTGTTGATGAGAACCCCTCACTTCGAGATCACATGGTCGAAGAAAGCCACGGCAGGACTACCGTGCCACAAATCTTCATTGATGAAGCACATATAGGCGGTTACACAGACATGGTTCAGCTTGACTACAATGATGCTCTCGATTCATTGCTGGACAGCTGAAACAACCAGCAAGAAACAAAAGAAACTCTGATATTTGGACATTCCACACCAGATAACAGAAAATACAACACTGTATTTAACCGACAACATCAGGAAAAAAATGAGCGAACAAAACGAAATCAGTTTTAATCTGAAAAAAGTTTACGTCAAAGACATCTCTTTTGAATCTCCACTAAGCCCACAGATCTTTCTTAATGAACAGGCTCCCGAGGTTGATGTGCAGATGAACATCACCCACAACAAGCTGGAAGACAGCGACTTGTATGAGGTTGTTTTGACCATAACGGTTACCGCAAAAGGTGGCGAAAACAACTTCTTCCTCTGTGAAGTACAGCAGGGCGGCTTATTTGAGCTAACTGGCGCCGAGGAAGAAATTCCCATGGTGCTGGAGATGGCCTGCCCGAACATTCTTCTCCCCTTTATCAGAGAAGCCATCTCTGATTTGGTGGGCAAGGGGGGCTTCCCACAATTACTGATCAACCCGATCAATTTTGAAGCCCTTTTTCACCAGAAGATGATGGCTCAGCAGTCTGGGCAAAAACCCAACTAAGAAGAATAAAGTGCCCCCCGGTTTATTCTGGACGACATAGATTGCGATCTAATATATTCAAATTTGAGGTACGAATCGTGCGAAATAGCGGGTTATTGCGACGGTTTGTGATCGCAAAAAATACCCGTGGTGTAAGGAGGAAGCCGGGTATTTCAAACGTAAGATACGAACTCATGAATAGACCTGAGTCTCCTTAAGTGATAAGCCGCACCGACGCCACACTCCCTGTTGCCGTTATTGGCGCCGGCTCGTGGGGGACGGCACTGGCCATGCATATCGCCAGGAGCGGACGCAAAGTCTATCTCTGGGGCCATGAGCCAGGACAAATGAAGATCCTTGCGGCCAGCCGCCGCAATGAACAATTTCTGCCGGGGCTGTCCTTTCCAGGCCCACTGGAGATACTGGTAGACCTCTCTGATCTACCTTTAAACTGTACACAGTTACTCGTCGTGGTACCCAGCCATGCCTTTCGGCAGGTTTTGCGAACCTTACGGCAACACCCTGTGAGGCCTGTGATTATTGCGTGGGGAACAAAAGGTCTGGAGAAAGATGGCAGCCGGCTGATGAGTGAGATTGCCGATGAAGAACTACCGCCTGAGATACAAACAGCGGCAGTATCCGGCCCCTCTTTTGCCGGTGAGGTCGCACGCGGCTTGCCAACAGCGATCACAGTCGCCTCCAGCAGTAATGATACCGCAGCAAAAGTTTCATCCTGGCTACATCATCATCAGTTTCGGGCCTACACACAAAAAGATTTAATCGGTGTACAAATCGGTGGCGCGTTAAAAAATGTCATGGCTATTGCGGCAGGAATAAGTGATGGACTCGGCTTCGGTGCCAATGCCCGCGCTGCGCTAATTACCCGTGGACTCGCAGAAATTACCCGCCTCGGCATCCGTGCCGGTGGAAAAATGGAGACTTTCATGGGGCTGGCCTGCATGGGTGACCTCGTACTGACATGTACTGATGACCAGTCCCGTAACCGCCGCGTCGGTCTTGGGCTGGGGCAGGGGGGTACACTGCAGCCGATCATGGATCAGATAGGTCAGGAGGCGGAAGGTGTACAAACTGCGGCGGCGGCCTGGGAATTATCCCGTAAATTCGATGTCACCATGCCCATCACTGAACAGGTTTATAATGTCCTTTATCGAGATCTACCGGCCCTGAAGGCCGTACAAAACTTACTGCATCGTGATCCCAAACACGAATAAATTCACCGATTAAATAGCCACCTGACTCCATCAACCAGGCCAATGAGATCTTCCGTAACACCTAAAACGTAAAAATGGATCCTTTTATATGTTCCATATCGCCCTCTATGAACCTCGCATCGCACCAAACACCGGCAATATCATTCGCCTGTCCGCCAACAACGGCTGCTGGCTACACCTTATTGAACCACTGGGGTTTGGATTGGAAGATAAACAACTACGACGTGCCGGTCTGGATTACCATGATTTAACTCAGGTCTCTGTGCATAGCGATTACAAAGGGTTTCTACAGGCCATTGATGGCCGAAGAATCCTGGCCTGCACAAGCGAAGGTAACTACCGCTATGACCAAATTAAGTATAATAAAGACGATGTCCTGCTATTTGGATCGGAAACAGCAGGCTTGCCTGTATCAATACACCAGAGCTTAGACCCTCAGCATCGTCTACGAATCCCTATGCTGTCGGAAAATCGAAGCCTGAACCTCTCCAATGCGGTAGCCATTGTGAGTTATGAAGCCTGGCGGCAACTTGGGTTTTTTGGGGGGCAATAAATCTTTTCACCACAGAGGTCACAGAGTTTTTTGTGCTTTTTTATTCCCCTAGGTATGTCACCGGTAACAGTCATGGTTATTACAACCCAAGCCCACAACATAAAAATTTTGTTGCCTCTGTGCTCTCTGTGTCCTCTGCAGTAAAAAATACTCAGTTCGATTTCTTGATTGCGATCAGGCAGGCTGTTTGGTCACTACCAGAAAAATAATTCCCAGTAGCAGAAAAACGGGCAATTCATTAAACCAGCGATAAAAAACATCACTGCGTTTATTTCTGTCCTCTCTAAAATCCACCAGGAAGAAGCCACAGATTATATGATAGGTGACAAGTAAAACCACCAGAATAATTTTTATTGACAACCATGTGCCGCTGAAGCCGTATCCCAGCCAAAGCCATAAACCGGTCAAAATGGTCAGTATGCCCCAGGGAGCAATGAAATAATAAAGTTTTCTCTCCATTATTTTTAGGCGCTCACTGGTCGCTTCATCACGGGTCATTGCATGGTGGACAAAAAGCCGCGGCAAGTAGAACAGTCCAGCAAACCAGCTGACCATGAAAAATATATGCAGGGCCTTTATCCACAACACGTCTTATTCCCTCTCATCAGGCAGCATCGCTGCAATTCATTTTTGTATGTCTTCAATGTTGATCGCTCCGCCATGACGATAGACTATACTGTCCACGGGGAGAAATTAATATTAGAAACTCAACAAACAGTGGAAGCTTTTTATCGGCCAGCAGCGCTTAAGAGGAGCTGTTTCACTTGCCAGCCTGCGGCATGCGGCAGAAATTGAAGCTGGCGTACCGGTACCAGCTCGACCCCTTCCACCATCTCCATTAATCCATCTATCATACCCTGCCATTTTTCGCCAGAATAATTCAGTGCATCGACGGTTGTCCCTTGCTCTGGAGTCTCAGGATGAATCTCGATAAAACGGAAATTCACCAGCACATCATAGTCTTGTCTCAGCTGCAGTAACCGGAGGTCACTGATATAACAGAACGGACAGATATAATCAGTGAACAGAGTCAGGCGTAATTGTGGCTTTACGTTACTGGTTTTTCTTTCTGTGGTCGTTGTGTTGGTGAGGGTACCAGCACCTGATATTACTCACAATCTTATGGGATTTTTTTATATGTGTTCTGACGCAGGGCTGATTTTTTCCTTTAAACAAACATCAACTGAATATCAGAAAGAAAACCAAAGCCCTTTTCTGTAGGCCGCACTCTGTTACCTTGCTGGATCAGCAAACCCTTCTTTGTCGCCTGCGAAATACCCTCGGAAATCACGTCACACTCTAACCCGGTTGTTAACGAAAATTGCTGTAGAGAGAACCCCTGCTGCAGACGCAGAGCGTTAATCATAAATTCGACAACCAGGCCTCTCTGATCGAGTTTGTACTCATTGACAAAGGCTTCATTTGACCCGGCAGTCACGATATATTGTTTTGGCAACCTGGGCCGGGAAGATCGAAACACGCCCGTTTGATCGGTGATCTTTGAATGCGCCCCGGCGCCTATGCCGAGATAATCACCAAACTCCCAGTAATTAACATTATGCCGGCATTGTTGCCCTCTGGCTGCATAAGCCGACACTTCATACCGCTTGAGTCCGGCTGCGGCCGTCTGATCGGCCAGTAGATCCTGCATATCGGCAAGTGTATCCTCATCAGGCAGGCCTGTGGGTGGCGAGTATTTAAATTGTGTGTTTGCTTCTATGGTCAATTGATACAGGGACAAATGTGGCGGCTGGTAGCTGAGGGCAGTCTCCAAATCACGTGCAGCCGCCGAAAGATTCTGCCCGGGCAGTCCAAACATCAGGTCTATATTATAACTATTAAAATTGATTGCTCTAACCGCATCAATTGCCCTGTGTGCCTGTTCGGCATCATGTACTCGCCCGAGTGATTGCAGACTTTGATCGGAAAAACTCTGTACACCCACTGATAATCTGGTTATTCCAGCCTCACAAAACTGCTGGAACTTTTCAACTTCTAAACTACCCGGATTAGCTTCCAGTGTGATTTCGGCAGTCGGCAGGCAGGAAATCCTGGCACGGATACCGGATAATAGATCGTGTACAACATCTGGCGACAACAGACTGGGTGTGCCTCCGCCGAAGAAGATGCTGGATATGCGTCTGCCCCACACACGGGGTAACAGTTGCTCCAGGTCTTTAAGCAGGGCTTCAAAGTAATCGCGCTCCGGGATGCCGTCACTGGCTGCCTGATGAGAATTGAAATCACAGTATGGGCATTTACGCACACACCAGGGGATGTGGATATACAGGGCAAGTGGAATCGCCTGGTTCGCGATCATGCCCACAGGTTCAGTTAGAACTATTAGTCTGCAACAGTTCGAGCATCTGGCGTAAAGCCTTGCCCCGGTGGCTCAAGGAGTTTTTATCTTCAGCCATCAATTCAGCCGCACTGCAACGGCGTTCCGGCACATAAAATACCGGATCATAACCAAAGCCTCCCTGGCCTTGAGTAGCCCTGAGTATCCGACCTTCCCATACCCCATGTGCTATAACAGGTACCGGATCATTGGCGTGCCTGAGATAGACCATCACACACTGGAAACGGGCCGTTCGCTTCTCTTCAACAACACTCTCAAGCTCCCTCAACAAACGCTGAATATTGCTTTCATCATCACCGGCATAACGGGCAGAATGTATCCCAGGCTCACCATTCAGCGCATCGACTTCGATACCGGAATCATCAGACAATGCGGGTAAGTCTGTGTGTGCAGCTGCATTGCGTGCCTTTATGATGGCATTTTCGACAAAACTCAGGCCATCTTCAATGGCTTCAGGGGTATCAAACTCAGACTGGGCAACAATATCAACATCGATAATTGAAAATATTTCGTGCATCTCCTTCAGCTTGCCAGCGTTACCGGTTGCCAGAACAATACGCCGTGTCATCAGATACTGATCCCAAGTACCCGTTTCTGTACCTGAATGATATCAGCGATACCCTTCCTTGCCAGTTCGATCATAGCCAGCATTTCATCCATAGAAAAGCTTTTGCCCTCAGCCGTTCCCTGCACCTCAATGAAGCGTCCTTTATCATCCATTACAACATTCATGTCCGTCTCGGCATTACTGTCCTCAGTATAATCAAGATCCAGCACTGGCACACCCTGATAAATCCCGACTGAAACCGAAGCAACTAAATTTCGAACTGGATTTTCCTTTAATGTCTCGGCTTGTAAGAGGCTGTTGATCGCATCAGACAGGGCAACACAGGCACCGGTAATAGAAGCCGTGCGTGTACCGCCATCGGCCTGTATAACATCACAATCGAGTGTAATACTGCGTTCACCCAGTGTTTCAAGATCAACTGCGGCGCGTAACGAACGACCAATCAAACGCTGGATTTCCATCGTCCGCCCACCCTGCTTACCACGCGCTGCCTCACGCCCCATACGTGTATTGGTAGAACGCGGAAGCATGCCGTATTCAGCAGTCACCCAACCCTTGCCCTTACCTTTTAGGAAACGAGGTACCTTTTCTTCCACTGTTGCAGTGCAAAGTACGCGTGTGTCACCAAATTCAACCAGCACCGAGCCTTCCGCATGTTTGGTAAAGTTCCGGGTAAATTTGATTTCCCGCATTTGATCGGGATTACGGCTACCGGTTCGCATAGGTTCTCGCTTGATTATAGTATTGTTTAAATTGTAGGCGTGCCGTCCTCGGCACAATTCTGTAAGTACTCATAAAACAAATATACAGTTCGTGCACGTAAAGCGAGCCGTTACTTCTTTCCTTCCCACTGCTTCACAAATGACTCGACTTCATTGATCACAGAGTCCAGATTTTCAGTAGTGCCCACATTTTCATCTGCTTTTGATCGACCCCCTTGTTTCTTCGTATGATTGCCTGTGCTGGTATTACTTTTGACGCCCTTCTCGGCATCGCGTGCTGCACGCCAGAGTTCATTGTCTGTCAGGTCACGGATTTGCTCATGCTGCATACTTTTACCTGGCATAGTTTTATCGTCCCAGGCAAGCGCCACGACGGTCACGTTGTCGCATTTTTCAGAATTTCTTTGTTCTATCTCCTCGAGCATATTATCCATCGAATCTTCCAGATCATTTCCTTCATACAGATACTCGGAAACCTCATCAATCGCCATTCCCTGCCATACACCATCAGAGCAAATCAGTATACGGTCCCCACGTTGCAACGCGATCTCTGGACCCAGTGCAATTTTAGGGCGCGAAGGACCTCCAATGCAGTTATACAAGCCTGTCCTGGCAGGTACACCATGCCCACCAACTTTTGCCTGATCAGACCCCGTATGGTCGAGGGTACGCGTTAATTGTGAACCATTACGAAACAAATACAGCCGGCTGTCTCCAGCATGTGCCCAGTAAGCATACCCATTCTGAAGAAGACACAGTACGGCTGTAGTTCTGGGATCTATCCTTTTTGTCGCTTTTTTCACGTAACGATTTATTGCCCGGTGTGCATGCTGCAATATCAACGCAAGAAACAGAGAGGGCTCTTCAATAACCGGCGTCCTGACCTTGAGAAAGGCCTGCGAAGCGGTATCGACAAGAATATCCGCTGCAATGTCGCCTCCAGCATGACCACCCAGACCATCACCAAGTATCAGAAGTATCGAGTCGCTGCCTTCCAGGCAGGCTGCTCTGTCCTGATTATAATCCCGTGTCCCTTTTTCCGTTGAAATGGCATATCTGTATTTCATCATTTTTTCCTCCCTGTACCAAGAACGGGCTTCTTCAAAAATGTCATAATTTTTGATTTTCCAGAAGATCCTTCATCCAACAATTCCATAAATTTCTCTATCGACTGGGGCCGTTCTGTCATATCCATTTTCATCGCCAGGTTAATTGCTTCAAGCAGGGATGCGGAATATTTCTTTTTTTCAAAAGAACGAATAACGGCTTCCAGCTTATCCTTTTTTACCCTGTTCGGCGCAGAAGGCGGTGGCCGGCCAGTGATACATGAGTACATCGTCGCACCGATAGCATAAATATCTGACCAGGGGCCAATATTGCCATGATTGTGTTGTTCAATGGGTGCAAATCCCTGTGTTAAGGTATGGCCTTTTACCTCAAGGTTTGCGGCGCCTTTCATATGTTTAACCGCCCCAAAATCGATCAATAGCGGGTGGCCACCGGTGCGCAGCAATATATTCGCCGGCTTAATGTCGAGATGAAGAATATGATTTTTATGCAGTTCAGACATTCCTGACAGGACTTCAGGAAACACCGTGCGTAAAAATTTTTCTGAAAGACCACCATTTTTACGTTTGATGTACCACCGCATATCACGCCCCACCTCAAAAACCATCACCATGTAAACTGTGTTGTTGGCACGAAACAGATGGGTCACACGGACAACATTTGGGTGGTTAATTTTCGCCAGTGCACTGCCTTCATTAAAAAAACGTTTTATTCCCATGCCGAATGAGCGAGAGGCATCTTCAGTGATGGTCTCAACGCGACCCGTGTCGATACGTTTGGCATAGCGCACTGGAAAAAATTCTTTTATTACGACCCTGCTCCGGGTGGATAGATGTGTCGCCAGATAAACAACACTAAAACCACCTTCAGAGATCGGCTTTTCAATCTCATATTCAGATAGGCGGTAACCTTTAGGCAGAGCATTTACCTGTAATCTTTCATTTTTTGCCATTAAGTTTTCCGTTTTTTTCAGCTAACTCTGAATCAACTTTATCCCTGGCTCGCATCATATTCATTTTCTGCCGTAACAGACAGGAAGAACTATCCTGAAATAAAAAGTACCGCAACAATACGCCGTCTATGTGTCCCTCGGCTTTATAGTATTAAATTACCCTAAGAATAGACAGCCTGATATAGTCCTCAATATATTCATCTATCGAAGAATCATAACATGACAGCAAGCATGACTGCCTTTGCGCATAACCGTATGGCCACCGGCTGGGGTCAGTTATCCTGGGAAATTCGATCTACTAACCATCGCTACCTGGACACCAGCCTGCGCCTGCCTGAACCACTGCGCACTGTAGAAGAGACTATCCGGGAGCATATCAACAAACAACTGTCGCGCGGCAAGATTGAATGTTGCCTTCGTTTTCAGGTAGATCGTGATAAACCGGGTGCTATGACCATAAACGGCCCCCTGGTAGACAGGCTCACTGAGATGGCAAATGAAATAGAAAAGCGTATCCATGAAAGCTCGAGTATGGGCGTAACAGATATCCTGAATTGGCCTGGCGTTATCACCGATGAGGGTATTGACTACTCCTCACTTGCGGACACTACACTCGATCTCCTTGATGATGCCCTGCAAGACCTGATCAATAACCGCCAGCGTGAAGGTAAACGACTGGAAGAGATGGTCAGGGAAAGGCTCACAGGCATCGCCGAACAGATCGAGACTGTACGTTCAATCCTACCGGAAATCATTGCTGCTTTCAGACAACGGCTTGAGAACCGGCTCAATGAGCTAAAGGAATCCCTCGACCCGGCTCGCATTGAGCAGGAAGTTGTTATCTTTGCCAACAAATCTGATGTTGCTGAAGAACTCGATCGGTTGGCATCTCATATCACCGAGACACAGCATACTCTTACATTAAAAGAGCCGGTTGGCAGGCGACTGGATTTTCTGATGCAGGAAATGAACCGTGAGGCCAATACTCTGGGTTCAAAATCATCCGACATCCGTGTCACGAAGGCTTCGATAGAATTAAAAGTATTAATCGAACAGATCAGGGAACAGGTACAGAATATTGAATAACAAAAAAAACCCCGTAATTCTGATCCTCTCGGGCCCCTCCGGTGCCGGAAAGACCACCTTGTCACATGCCTTGATAGCCAGTATCCCCGACACTATCATTGCCAAATCACATACCACGCGTTCTCCGCGCCCCGGGGAAAAAGATGGCGAAGACTATTATTTTGTCAGTCAGAGAGAATTCCAGCAACTCGTACAGGACGGAGAAATGCTCGAATATGCCGAGGTCTACGGCCATCTTTATGGCACCTCCCGAAACACCCTTTTGCAAGCCATCAGCAAGGGTAAAAACATCATCCTTGATATAGACTGGCAGGGCGCACGACGTATAAAAAAAGTCTACCCGGAAGCCATCAGTGTGTATATTCTGCCCCCGGCCGAACGTGAATCAAAAGCACGTTTAATCTCCCGACAACAGGATTCTCCTGAAACTATTCAGTCAAGAATGTCCACGTACAGAGAGCAGTTGTCACATCAGAGTGAATATGACTATGTCATTGTCAATGACAATCTTGCGGAAGCAACACTCGAGCTAAGGAAAATACTCGCTTCCAGTTAGACTCTCACGCCCTTTCTAAGTTAGAATCGCCCGTTCCACTGAATATATTATGGGTAGATTATTAAATGGCACGAATTACTGTTGAAGACTGTCTGGAAAATGTTGATAACCGATTTAATCTTGTCCTCATTGCATCCAAACGTGCTCG
>VAPH01054081.1_pt1 | contig 27533 bp, 29 predicted proteins | sample 3393861 | NCBI WGS metagenome assembly VAPH01 (sample SAMN08290439, study PRJNA428436) | hydrothermal vent metagenome | isolation source: Deep-sea hydrothermal vent chimney | place: Atlantic Ocean: South-mid Altantic Ridge | reverse complement strand
GGCATATTCGGCGTTGGCTTTCTACGTGAATACCTGAAATCCAGTTACAGCGGAATGATTGAAGAGATCAAGCATCACCATGAAGATGATGATACGGTAGCCGTCGAGAGATTCCTTGATGAATTTGATGAAGCCTCTCTGGAAAGAAAAAGTGTGATGCTGAAACAGTTAAAAGAAAATTCAGCCAAGGCACATTTGATGAAAAAAGAGCGCAAACAATTAAGTAAAGTCTACAAAACGGAACTTGTTAAGCGCTCTCATCTTAAAAGGATTGTTGCGGCCTGGATTATTACCGTACCCGCTACCGGCGGAATGGCTGCATTGATCTACTTCATGATCCGCGGAATGATGTTGTAGAGACAGAGAGGTCTTCAGCCATCATAATGCTGGATTTTCTATGTCTATCGCAAAGGCAGAAGCCTTCGACTTATTATGAATATTTTCGGGCTATGATGCTGTGTGATGAAATGACCATCGGGAATCATATATCATGAAAAATACCGGCTATCTGCTTAAGAGTTTTTACACCGTATTTCTGTTTTATTCTTTCCTGGGCACCGTGTCTGCAAAAGAAATATTACTCTATGACTACGAGGTAATTAACATATACCCTCACGACCCCGCCGCCTTTACGCAAGGCTTAATATATAAAGGCGGGTTTTTGTACGAAAGTACGGGCCACTATGGCCATTCCAGCCTGAGAAAGGTTGATTTAATAACGGGGGAAATTATAGAAGAAAGAACCCTCGACAGAAAATTCTTTGCCGAAGGTTTAGCCAGTTTTGAACAGAACTTGGTGCAACTAAGCTGGAAATCGGGTACCGCTTTTATATACAAAATAGATAATTTTGATCTCATAAAAACAGTTAACTACCCCGGTGAGGGATGGGGGCTAACCACTTACAATACACAACTCATCATGAGTGATGGATCGCCGGTATTGCGGTTTCTTGATCCAGTTACCTTCAACGAAAGCAGGCGCCTTTCTGTATCCCGATCTGGCTACCCGGTAACAAATATAAATGAACTTGAAATGGTGAAAGGAAATATTTTCGCCAATGTTTGGCTCACGAATAGAATTGTAATTATTTCGCCACAAACAGGTCAGGTTGTTGGTGTTGTCAGGCTTGCGGGTCTACTTAATAAATATGCACCAGGAGTGAGGGCAAACGTTCTTAATGGTATTGCCTATGATCCAGAAGGCGACCGCCTTTTTGTGACAGGAAAGTTATGGCCGAAACTGTTTGAGATAAGGCTTATTCCCGCTAGAAAACTCTAATGATCTCAAACGCGTATATGAAAATATTCATACGCACACTTGCCATTATTGTGATAATACCTGCGGTAATTTTTTCTATAGGTTTTATTCTTCTAAAGCGTGGTATCAATATTTCTGAACTGTCATTTTCAAACATAGATATCAGCAATACACAGCTCATCTGGGACAAACAGCTTTTAAGATGTCAATGCCGCAAACAACTTAGGTAGTTTTTCGGGTAATCGTTCAACTTTGTCGATGACGGTGTAGCGTTTACCGAAGATATCAGCAACGTAATCATCGGCACAGGGGTCGAGATTGATACAGTAGGTATAGATTCCCTGCTGATCCAGTTCCTGTACCGCCCTGTGCGCATCCTGGATCAACATCTCCGGGTCATCGGCATCGATGTCTGACGGTTCGCCATCAGTGAGTACCAGCAGCAGTTTTTTATCTGCCTTCTGTGCGCCGAGATAATGTGCAGCATGTCGCAGGGCCGCGCCCATGCGTGTGGAATAACCCGCTTCCATAGCAGCCAGCCTGCTCTTTACCGTATCGTCCCAGCTCTCACTGTAACCCTTGATGTGCTGATAACGTACTTCGTGCCGGGTATTGGAAGAAAATCCGGCAATGGCAAAAGAATCACCCAGCTGTTCGATGGCCCAGCCCAGTAAGGCGACCGCCTCCTGGCTTAATTCAAGGATGGTCTGTTCACAGCCATCGGGAGTATCAGCCAGTGAAGCAGACAGGTCCAGCAGCAGCATCACGGCAATATCCCGACCATCATGTTTGTAGCTCATATTAATGCGTGGGTCAGGCGTGCTACCACTCTTGAAATCGATTAATGAGCGAATAGCCACATCCAGATCCAGGTCACTGCCCTCTTCCTGGTAACGGATACGCACATACCGCTGCGGTTTCAATATTTCCAACATCTGCTCCAGTTGCTTCGCCAGTGCGCGATGTTTATCCAGTAGTTTGTCTATCTTATGTGCATCACCCGCAGGGTGCAGGCTCTCATACAGGCTGACCCAGTCGGGCCGATAGGTCTTCGTTTTATAGTCCCATTCGGGATAATGACGCGGCGGCAAGCCTTTCGGTTCATGTTCTTCCGGTTCCAGTTTTCGCTTTTCTTCGAACATTTCCTCTTCATCACCTTCTTCGATGAATATCCACATGTGACGATTATCATCACGGTAATCCACCACCGTATCGGTAAAATACATCTTGGCCAACTGGTCGGATTGACGACGGGTACGGGCGATGTAGTTCACAGCAAGACTGGCCATTTCTGCCGTACCGGTATCCTCAGATTGCATCAGTTGATGAAAACTTTCGACACAATTGAGTAGATCCTGGTTTTTATATTCGTGTGCCGAGTCAAGGATGGCCCTCGACAACATTGTCAGACGATGGCGAATACAGGATTCTTCCTCCTGCTTGCAATCCCCTTCCCTGGGGACTGGATGCAGGGCAAGAAACAGTTTACGCAAGCCCGGGTATTTCTGCATGGCGAGGTATTCAACACGTGAATCTTCCAGAATTTCTATTGCTACTCGCTGGAACGGACTGTAGTTATCAGCAATGATAGCTGTCGTCCAGCGTCGGTGGGAAGCGATGTGTGCAAGCACCGCACGGTAACGGTTAATCCCCTTGACCTCACCTTCATCATCATAAACATCCGGCACACGAATCCCGTAGGCATCGTAATAGGGCATCGGCTTGCGTAGCTCATCGTAAGCCGAAGAATACGGCACAAGATGCTCGGAATCCCGCCACAGACCGCGCATATAGAGATCAAGCTTACGCTCATTGTCGATAAACAGCGTACCGTGGCGCTCACGCTGCAGAATGGCACGGCTATCGGCAGACTGCAGGCAGAAATAATCCTTCTGCCGCTCAGGATGATTACTGTAATTATTGATGCCGTAGTCAATCCAGTTTTTGAGCCCTTCAAGAGAAAGTTCATTCAGCAGATAGGGCATCTGATTCAATAGATCAGGCAGGCCGGGACTGGGAATACTCGTGTGAAATCCATGCACGGAACCGGTCGTGCGCTCCATCATATCATTAACGATTTCAATATAGTTCCGCAGCTGTTCTTCACTGCCCAGGCGACGCGAGGCCTGAGCGATGGTCTGTAGAAACGGTGGAATAGCCTTGCCATTCGGCGTGCGCGACATATCCCAGACCATCTGTGAAACCAGTGTCAGGGTCCGCTCTCCCAACCTGGCGGCAAGCTGCGGCATTTTTTCCAGATACACCAGCACCGGCTCAAAACCACGACCAATCATACAGATCAGTGAAGCCCCTTTCAGATAGTCTTTTATGCCCTGCTCAGATAAATGTGTCTTAGCATCGATCATGCAATCTTCAAAGACCTCATCCAGGTCTTTGAAACTGCACTTCAAAACATCACGATAGGTTTGTAATTCTTCAGTATTCATTGTTAGCCATTTTCTGACCACAGAGGATAATTATTTTTTTCTGATTCTTCATTTGGCAAACACACTGTCCTGATTGTTAGCGTCCTCTGCATCCTCTACGGTCAACAAAAACTCTCAGACAAACACAGCGTCTATAGCATAATCCAGGGTAGCCCGGATATCGGAGTCGTCGGTGATGGGCCGTACCAGTGCCATACGGCAGGCATCTGCCGGACTGATGCCTTTTTGTATCAGTAACGCGGCATAGGTTAAAAGGCGTGTGGAGATACCTTCATCCAGCCCATGTCCTTTCAGGTTGCGCGCTGATTCTGCGATTTTGACCAGTTTCAATGCCGTATCACTATCGATACCGGTTTCTTTTTCAACAATAAGGGCTTCAACTTTGGCTGTAGGATAATCGAAGTCCATGCCAGTGAAACGCTGTTTGGTAGACTGTTTCAGGTCTTTCATCAGACTCTGATAACCTGGGTTATAAGAGATCACCAACTGGAAATCAGGATGGGCGTTGATCAGTTCACCTTTTTTGTCGAGCGGCAACTGACGACGATGGTCGGTCAACGGGTGAATCACAACGGTGGTATCCTGACGGGCCTCGACGATTTCATCAAGATAGCAGATAGCGCCAATACGAGCCGCCGTGGTTAAGGGACCATCCAGCCAGCGTGTGCCGTTGGCATCCAGTAAATAACGCCCGACCAGATCAGAGGCCGTCATGTCTTCATTACAGGCCACCGTAATCAACGGCCGTTTCAACTTCCAGGCCATGTATTCAATAAAACGTGACTTGCCGCAACCCGTCGGCCCCTTAATCATCACCGGCAAACGCGATTCATAAGCTGCTGAGTATAAATCTATTTCATTAGCCTGGGTCTCATAATAGGGCTCCTGCTCGATTTTATATTGTTCGATATCAATGTCAGTCATTTTCAAACACCTTGTGAAAAATCTTTTACTTTTTTGAGAGAAAAAACCCCCGCACATGGCAAGGGTTTTTGTCACTTAAACATTCACTTTTGCTCACTTGTGAACACCCAGTTTGTCTCTCCAGCCGGGGAACAGTGCATCGGCGTCGTGCTCGAATGATTCGAATGCGCGGGCAAATTCATTATGCTCTTTAGCGTATTCGATCGGATCAGCACCCTGCTTCCAGCAATCGTATGCCTGGTGAAGTGATTTCGCACCGGCAGCCGGGCTGTCGATATGTCCGTATGCCCCGCCACCCGCCGTGTTGATGACATTACCGTGACCCAGGTTCTCGAAGAAGCCAGGCAGACGCAGTGCGTTCATACCGCCCGAGATAATGGGTGTTGTTGGTTTCATGCCGTACCACTTCTGGTAGTAGACAGGCCCCTGACACTCATCACGCTCAATCATGTAAGCAATGATTTTGTCGTCCTGACAGCCTTCCATCTTGCCGTAACCCATGGTTCCTACGTGGATGCCGGAAGCACCCATCAGGCGCGCCATTTTGGCCAGTATATAGGCTGTATAACCACGCTTTGAGGAAGGTGATGTTACTGCTCCGTGACCGGCACGATGATAGTGCAGATACTGATTTGGATATTGACGACGCGCCGTCGTTACCATGCCTGGCCCACCGACATAACCATCAACCAGGAAAGCAACGTGAGCAGCATTCTCGGCGAAGCTTTCCAGTACAAAGTCAGCACGGGCACACATTTCATGGTAGTCATCAGCGGTGATATTGGCAGAGAACAATTTAGCTTCACCCGTTTCGTCCTGTGCACGAGCCATAGCCTCTGCAACCAGAGGAATAACCTTCTTCATCGGACAGAAAATCTGGTTGCCCTGAGGCTCGTCATTCTTGATGAAGTCGCCACCCAGCCAGAACTGGTAAGCCGCATGTGCAAAGGGCTCTGGACGTAAACCTAATTTAGGTTTGATGATAGTACCGGCGATATAACCGCCATTTTCGATTGGACGACCCAGGATACGCCACATGTCAGAGATATCTTTTGAAGGACCATCAAACAACTGCAGCATCTTGGGTGGAACGTAGAAATCGAACATTTGAGAGTTCTTGATGTCAGCCATGCCCTGATTGTTACCAATAGCCAGCGTCAGGAATGAAACGATCATGGCACGGCCATCGATGATGTTACGGTCGAATAATTCATTAGGATAGGCGATCTTCATGATGCCCCGGGCTTCGTCGATTTCATATACCAGTGCGTCCACACCTTTGGTGAAATCGTCTGTAGTAGAAACTTCTACATTGGTGCCGGTTGAAGATTCAGCTGAAAAATGAGCCGCTGCTTCCAGATAACCATGACCTTCTGCCGGTTCCATGGTGTATGCAACCAGAATATGGTTACCGTCAGCAAGCAGGGTATCTTCGTTCAAGCTCAGGTCTGAATAACGACCTGTTTGGTCTAATAAAGCCATTGAATGGTCTCCTTTTATAAAAATCAGTCTGATTCAGGCATCGGCGCCTCTCACCAGAAGTCTGTCGGACACAGATAATCACAGCCAGATCAAATCCTAAGTCCGACAGGCCCCAGGGACGGCTACTATAATTCCGTTCAAGCATAATTAACACTCAATGTTTTTGATTGTTATGATAAGCTATCGCTTATGATAGAAAATACCACTTATTCAAAGCGAATACTCTCATGGCCCTAAACATCACCTTCCGACAACTCAAGGTATTCGAGTCTGCTGCACGGCACCTGAGTTATACTCGCGCGGCGGAGGAGCTGCATCTGAGTCAGCCCGGGGTCTCCATGCAGATCAAGCAACTGGAAGAAATGATCGGCTTACCCCTGTTTGAACAGATCGGTAAAAAAATGCATTTAACCCCCGCCGGCCATGAAATATTCCCCTACAGCCAGAGTATCGGGCATTTACTGGACGAAGTAGAAGTGGTGGTCAAGGACCTTAAAGGTGTTCAATCGGGAAAACTGGCTATTTCCGTCGCGACTACCGCCAGTCATTTTGCTACTCGCTTGCTGGCGGCCTTTTCACAAAGATATGAGCGTGTCACCATTAGCCTGGATATCACCAACCGGGCCAGTTTACGTGACCAGCTGGACAACAATATCCCTGATCTGGTCATCATGGGGCAGCCACCGGAGGGCGTAGAGGTTAAGTCAGATGCTTTTATGGAAAACCCCCTGGTAATCATCGCCCCGGCGAATCATTCACTGGCAAAAGAAAGTAATATTCCATTGAAACACTTCGAGGATGAACATTTTGTTGTACGTGAAGCGGGTTCAGGTACACGTATTGCAATACGACGTTTTTTTGAACAACACGGTGTGTCATTTCATACCGGTATAGAAATGAGTTCTAACGAAGCCATCAAACAGGCGGTGGAAGCCGGGCTGGGGCTCGGTATCGTTTCGATCCACACACTGGAACTTGAACTGGAAACCGGTCGTCTGGTGCTTCTGGACGTTGAAGATTTTCCCATCCTGCGCCACTGGCATATCGTACAACGTGCAGGGAAACGCCTTTCACCGGTTGCAATGGCATTCAAACAATTTGTACTGGAAGAAGCTGAACAATTTATTCGTTTGCCCGGATGATACGTGTACAGCCAATAATCAGGGATTTTATAGTGTAGCCCCGTACCAGCATGCCACCGATATCTGTGTCAAAGCAGTTCTCCCTGCACTGTTGGAATAACATAGCCGCCCACGCTTACCTCACGAGCACCGCTGAGCATTCGTGCGTGCAGCATGATCAACGATGGGCGTCGAATCTCGTAACCTTGCTCGATGCGTACGGACAGACCGGATTCGGGAAAAAATTGATGCTCCAGCAGGTAAGCGCCGAGAAAAGCGGCACCATTCCCCGTCGCCGGATCTTCACGCACCCCGTTCGCCTCAAAGAAGAACCTCGCACACAGGTCGTTCTGAGACTGATGTGTCTCATGGCAGAAGAGGTAGACAAGGGGGGGGAAACCTTTGGCTGCCAGTACAGTATACGCCTCAAGATCAAGCTTGCTGCATCGGAGTGCATCGAGGCCACGCAGAGGGACTATCATGGCCGACGTGCCGGCAGAGATCACCTGGATGGGCGCCCTCGTCTCGATGTCTTCCGGCGATAGACCAAGTGCCTCTGCGACCGGTTCACGCGCGGATGTCGCGCCAAGCGACATCGTCGGTGCAAGAAACCACGCCACCTCTCTTCCATCAACGGAGGACTCGAACGTAACAGTGACCTGCCCCACGGCAAGGCGCAAGCGCACCTGAGTACAGGGCTCTGGAACAATGTGGTGGCGGAGAACCCATGCCGTGCCGAGGATCGGGTGTCCGGTAAAGGCAATCTCCCGTACCGGTGTGAAAATCCGTACGCGGTATCCACCATTATTTTCGGGCACTGAGGTCACGAAAGTCGTTTCCGAGAAGTTCATCTCCGCTGCAAGCTGCTGCATCGTTTCATCGGGTAGATCTTCTGTGCCGACCACAACCGCCAGCGGATTCCCCGAGTAGAGTCGCTCAGCAAACACATCAACCATGTAAAAGCGGTGCGTCATATTTATATGTATCTCCTGTTTGTATAGCATTTAGGGGAGCTGGCCGAGAGAGGCGTAACATCACCGGAGGCCCTGCGAACGCAGTGAGTGAATTTGACCCAATTATCAGGCATTTTACATCGCAGGAAGCCAATTCGGTTCACCCGACTCGGAATCTACAAAAATAACAATATAATCAGAATCAAACAGGGCCATATTCTGTTCAGTGTTTTTCAATACAAAGGTAACTGACCAGTAGTTTTCTAGTCCAAAGATAGTATGGCCAAACCCACCTCTTTCTAAACTTATTTTATATTCTCCATCAACCGGGGGTAATTTGCTTTCCTTATATTCATCCACAATTTGTTGCTTTGCTATGGCTAATGCCTCTGACTCTTTGATTTTCATTACTTAAATAGACCTAACTTTTGAGAGGGTTTACGGGATCCAGATACAACTGAAGGACAGGCGTAGTGGCCTTAATGCTCTACGCGCCCTCCTGAACATAATCGAAGCCATATTCGATACTAAACTCGGCCTGTGCCAGCTCCTTACCGAGGTAGGCCGCATGATCGAGCTTCGATACCCAACCGTTGCGAACCAATGTAAGATAGACACTCCGGGCATCGCGGCCCTCTATGATACGGATCAGCCGATCCCTGTAACTATAGTGCTCGACCAGCAGCATATCGCCCTCAATATTAATCACGAAATAACCCGCCTTATCGAGTTTGATGTTCTTCGGATCGGTGCCGGTGGCTATTACGCATTCGACCTCTTCCTGATCAGGCAGCTTGTCCGGAGGTCTAAACGTGAACGCCGTCGCAACGGCCGTCTGAGCCAGCTCCGCCACCCGGGCATGAATAGTGGGAACATCTGTGCAGCCAATCATGTCGACCGGTTTCACCTGTTTTCGAAAAGCCAGCACCTCGGCCGCAGAAGTATTCGGCAAGACCGGGCGCATGCCGGGTGACCCCAGTATCTTGTTATTCTTATCCATGCCATTCTCAAAAAGAGCCATCATCGTCGCACCCGTCAGGTGTCTGGGTGGTTCATTCCCGGCACAGACAAGAAATTGGATGGCGGGATTTGACAATATATTCTTGATGATCTTCTCGATCCCGATGTTCTCGGTCTCAACCTTACCAACGATATTAAGCCCCTGCGGTGAATCCTGGCTGGCTGCTTCGGCCAATGCGACACTGCCAAGCGTCGTCACGGCAACCGGGGCTACTGGATCCATAACGAAATAGGCACCCGGTACATAGGGCCAGGTTTTTCGCTTTGCCCGGGTACTCGCGAAGGTACGAGTCAGAAAGAATCCAAAATTTTCCATCCTGCTCGACATCGGTAACCCTCCATTTCTAGCTTATATTTCTAATAGAATCTCGGGACATGACATAGAATTGGCGCAGCAGGCTGAACCCGTTCTCGGGAAGCCGCCAGCCGTTACAGTAAACAGATCAGGCGATAACCCTTACTTTGCCATCCTTAGCCGCCACGTCGGTGTAACTCGCGTATACTTTCACTCATATACTTACCGAGCAGTGAAAGTGATTTGAGCCCTTCCTGTGTGCCAGGCTCGCTGGCCAGTCGCATAATGCCGATGAGACCACCTTTGGCCGGTGGAGTAGTCGCATACTCCCGGCTCATCTGTGTGAGTCCATCGGACAGGCCAATCAGGAGATGCTGGATTTCTGGTCTATCAAGCATCAGGAGCAAACTCATTAAACCCTCATTACGCGTGAGGCGATCAAGCAGCATAATGCCCTCGCTGAATGCTGCAGCCAGCCGGTTAACCATGTCGTCCGTCATTGCGTCCTGAGCAGCGGCGACGAGCGAAGCGAGTTCGGCGATTCGCTCCAGGTCATTCTCGTTGACAGTCGCGTCGGGGGCTGTTTCTGTCTGGTTAGTCATGTTGTGGTTCCTCAAAGTAGACCGCGTACGGTGGTCCAGTACATTTTATTATAAGACATCTTGAACCAGTGCATTGGTTTATTCGCAGCCCTCAAGTTAGGCGGATTGAGATAGTCGAACATCGCGTAGGTTGCCTTATCGCGGCCAGCTTCAATGAAGCAGTATACCTTGCCATCGTATTCGGTTACCGGCGTGCCAATCTTCACGATCGAGGCGATGTTCTCTGCGATCACCTCGGCCTCAAAGTGTGCGGCCGAGCCGGTCTTGCTGACGGGTAGATTAGTTGTATCACCCACCACATAAACATTGTCGTGGCCATCCATGGTCAGCTGGTAACGGTCGGTCGGAATCCAGCCATTCTGACCGAGCTTGTTCTTCTCAATGACTTCCATACCATGGTGTTCCGGGATAGAAATGAGCATGTCAAATTTGTACTCCGAACCTTCCATGCTCTTCACTACCTTGTTTTCTACATCCACTTCATCGACGTTGAACAGCGTCTCGTACTTGATCCCCATGCGGTCGAACTCGGGCTTGGCCCATATGGCGACATTCTCGATGCTGTGGATACGGTTGATCGGGTAATGGTACTTGATCTCAACCTTGTCACGGATACCTCTCATCCTGAAATAATCATGCAGGGCAAATGTGACCTCCACCGGGGCTATCGGGCACTTATGTGGCACACCAACAACGATGGCAACCTTACCGCCCTGGAAGTTACGCAGACTCTTGAACATCTTCACTGCGCCTTTTTCTGTATAGAATGTCTCGGCGCCTTCCTGCAGTCCAGGAATTTCCCTGGACATTGTGCGCGAACCTGTCGCAATCACAAGGATATCGTAATCGTATACCTCACCGCTTTTGGTTCTCACCCGATTCTGGTCGAGTTCGAATTTCTCGACCGGATCCACATGGAATTTGATGCCAGTTTCGAGCAGGCTCGCCTCATCACGATAGAGTTCATCCGGCATCATCTGTCCAAATGCGACGTAGAGCAAGCCGGGTTGATACATATGCTGGTCGGAGGCCGATAACAGCGTGACTCTGGCCTTTCGTGCGCGGATCTCGGGGGCCAACCGCCGCGCGAGATTATTGGCCACAATGGTACCACCGGTACCACCACCAACGACTAGTATTCTCATTACATTCTCCTATCCAATATTCTCAGGACATTCCTGGCCACCGGCCAGACGTATCTCATCTTAATAAACAAGTCCCGCACTATTTAGCTTTGCGAACCTTGATGTGCCAGACATCGCCGACTTTCTCACTACTCACCATCTCGTGACCGATTTTGTTGACCCATTCTGGAACATCATTAACCGTGCCACTGTCGGTCGACAGCAGTTCGAGCGTATCGCCCACGTCTGCCTGCTTCATGTAGGTAATGAGTTCCATAAGCGGCCCCGGACAGTAGGTATTGCATGCATCGATAATCTTGGTTTCACTCATTTATTAATACTCCTATACGCCTGTTAATATTGCTATTGTCCATGGTCAGAAAGTGAGCAACTGCCCGCCCTCGGTTTCATTCAGAAATTTCGTCAGGCCCGTTGGTGGACCAAACTCGGGGACGAGTTCACGCTCGGTAATTTCCAGTAAATCCATCGCCATCGAGCACGGTAGCAACTGTGCGTCGCCAAGCTCGGCTGCCTGTAGGAATAGCTGCCTGAATGGCGGCACACCCTCTTTCGCCAGCATCGTTCCAAACTCGCCTTCCGCCGGTGCGTCCTCGGTTTGGCCATTGATGAAATAGGCCAGGGCGTTCATCGAAAAAAACACGGTAACCTCGTCGCCGGTCGCAGCAGCAACAGATGCGACCATCGAAGCCATCTGCAGTTTTTCATGTGTACCGGAGACACAAATAATATGGACTGACCTGGACATTATGCTATACCCCTCCCGAGGTTATGTTGGTCGGGTATGCAGAAATCTCTGTGCACGCCCTGGTTAGGCAATCGATTGCTATCTTACTTCTCGCTCGTCAGACTCAAATGTGTCGATAAGGTGGCCGGTCTAACCGACCCGCCGCACATAAAGCACGATTCTCTGTCTCTATAAGGTCTTCTTGTCACCTAGTGGCATGGAAAGGCCTGTGAATGGCGCGTATCATGGGCCGCGTTATGCGCGGCAGAAATATTTGTGAACCCCGCGCCAAACAATATGATCGTTCCCAACAGGAACGCACTGGTGAGCTGCAGTGGCTTCGAAATTGTTCTCGAAACGGCTGCCGTATCAGGACTGGCTAAGGTTGATGTGTGATTTTGCATGGTCATTTCTCCTATCTTCTAAGGGTCAAATCGAGGGGGCTTTTATCTTCGAGGATGATTCTTCCTCCAAGGATAATACTATCCGCCGTACCGCCCAGGCCGAGGCGAGCCCCAGCACGAGCCAAAGTGCGGCATTTGCGATTGCTGTTGCGCCGATAAACTGTTGAGCAAGCCTCTCCAGTCCGGCGGCTGCCGCCGGTAACTGTTCCCCGAACACGGGTCCAGGAGGCTGAGGGGCACCCACCAGCTGGGGCACAAGAAGCAGCACGGGAGCTACCCAGCGCCAGGGGGATTTTCCAAATGCCAGACCAGCGAGACCCGCCGCCGTGAACACCACAGTAAAAATCCACCACAATCGGCGCGCCTCCAGAGGCCCTGCGATTGCACCTGGAATTTCAGGTGGTAGACCGAGTGTAGGCGCCAGGAAAAAAACCGCGTATCCTGCGGCGCCCCATACCAGCCCGTGGCGCCAGTTAAACGGGGTCCTGGTTTTACGTCCGACATGGAGTGAAGCCATCATGGCAGCCATTATCACCAGCGCAAAACCCATACCCGTCAATACATTTGCCAGTAAGGTGTAAGCTATCCGTTCGATCCCGTCCTCCGGTGTCCATTCCTCCGCCGGATGTTCGTGTGCCACAAGCTTATCCTGACCCGTGTGTTCGTGGGCCGGCACTGGCCTGGCCTCACTTTCATAGACCTCCGCGTTCAGGATGATAGGAACGACCTGCCACATCTGCACCACGGTCGATACCAGACCGGACAATGCACCCACTAACAGCGCGTAGAACACAATTTGTCGAAATATCATAACTTACAATGATTTTCCTGAATCAGTGGCACGGAAAAGCCTGAGAGTGGCGGGTATCATGGGCCGCATTATGCGCAGCAGAAATATTTGTGAACCCCGCGCCGAACAATATGATCGTTCCCAACAGGAACGCACTGGCGAACTGCAGTGGCTTCGAAATTGTTCTCGAAACGGCTGCTGTATCAGGACTGGTTAGGGTTGATGTGTGATTTTGCATGGTCATTTCTCCTGTTCTTCACTTAAAGTAGTCATTAGTAGTTGTTGGACAAAAACTGTTTTACTCATCGGGGGTTCATCCCGCACGATGCCAGCTGAGATATCTGAGGCTAAACGAGAAGGCACTGTCGAGTATATAGCCGAAAATCCCGATGACGAGCACCATAGCGGCAAGATAATCGTAGGACAGCGTCTCCCGCGCATCTGCGATGGAGTAGCCCAGGCCAGAGGTCACCCCGAGAAATTCTGCCGGCACGAGTACAATCCACGCGACACCAAGGGCGAGACGAATACCGGTCATAATATCGAAAGCGATCGCTGGCAGTATAATCTGTGTCAGCATATGCCATGGGTTAGCACCAAGGTTGCGCGCTACCTTAAACCAGGCCGGATCCACCTTGGCCAAACCGGCAGCGGTTGCGAATGCCACTGGCCAGACCGCCGCAATCGCGAGCAGAAAGATGATCGCCTGATTCCAGGTGAGGAACACAATCACTGCGATCGGCTCCCACGAGAGCGGACTGATCATGCGCAACAACTGAAATGGCGCATTGCTCAGCTCACGGAATGTCTTACTGCGGCCGAGCAGGATGCCGATCGGTATGCCGGCGGCGATGGCAATGAGAAGCGCGATACCCAGGCGATAGGCACTGGACGAAACGGCGCGCTGGATCGTACCGTCGGCGATCAACCTCGGGAATGCTTTGAATGTCTGGACGGGCCCGAAGCCGGCAAAATTCGTTGTGTTGGGATTATTTTCAATAAGATAACCCCCGATCCACCAAAGAACTAACAGAACCCCAAGCCCCACAAGCCCGTTGAACAGGCTCCGCCCCGCCGACTTCAGGCGGGAGGATGTAGCCACTTCGGTAGATGTGGAGGCAATACTCACAGTACAATCATCTCCGTCCGTACAAAGGGATTGCCTTCCTTGGGAACGCTCGCATCTTTTGTCCACTTGGGATTCGCATCCAGCGACTTCTTGACGTAGTCGTAATTGACAAGGTCTTTGTTCACGTGCTCGGGGGTGAGAGTATCCAGGAACGTCGTGTCACCGGTAACTACCGTCCTCTTCATTTCCTCTACGACACGTTTAGTCGCGGAACGGTATGGCCAGCCCGCGAAATCAATACGATTCTGCCCCCAATTCACATGCTGGATCGCGTTCGGATTTTTATAGTAAGCGGGGTTGTAGAACATCATTGCACGCTTGACCACCTCTTTCGGAACTGGCAGGTAGTTCTTGCCGTCACGAGAGAGCATTGCCGACATCTCGTCTCTATTCTCGGCAAGATAAACCTGCGCGGCGATGATGGCGTTGTGTATTCCCTGCGTCCAGGCCGCACGCTCGGGATCCGAGGTATCTACGTTGACATCATGCATGACAACGACGCAGCAGGGGTGCCCCTTCCAGATGTCGCCAGTGAAGCGTAGCACCTTGCCGCCGGCCTTGAGCTCACCCAGGGCATTGAACGGTTCGGCCACGGTATAGGCGTCAATAGTCCCCGCTGCGAGCGCAGGCGGCATGGAGGGCGGTGGCAGAACGATAAAATTGCATTCCTTGGGTCCCAATTTTGCGGTTTGCGGCCGAATCACCGGCGTGATCCCGGCGTCCCTCATCACCATTTGCGTGATGATATTATGGATCGAGTACCAGTAGGGCATTGCGACCTGCTTGCCGCCGAAGTCCTCGGGAGAATTGATACCGCTGTTCTTGCCGACCAGGAGGGCTGAGCCGTTGGTATGGTCCCAGGCCGTGATCTTGACCGGGAACTTGTTGTTATAGCGCATCCAGACCGGAATCGGGATCAGCAGGTGCGTAAGGTTGAAGCGATAAGACGCGAAGGCTTCGACCAGCGGTGACCAGCCGCGGATGAGTGTTGGTCGAACGGAATCGATGCCCTCCTGCTTGAGGAAGCCCTGTTCATGCGCGACGAGTAGTGCGGCTGCATCAAGTATTGGGATATAACCGATTTTGACAACCGGATCCCATTTCTTCTCCAGGGCAAAGCTGGGGCCAGGCAACGCAGCGCCCATCGCGGTGGCAGCACCCAGCCTGAGAAAATCACGCCGATCGATCCCGGTGCCTAGTACGTCTTTGAAAAGTGGTTCATATTCTATAACTAGATCCGGATCCTGTATCCTGTCGCCGTGCTGCTGGTAGATTTTTTTCATATCGGTCATGTCGGCTGCCTCTTAATTGGTTAACTTAAGCCTGAACTATAGGTTCAAACATATCTTAGGTGATGCCGATCAACCCGTTCTCAGGTGCAGGCTCGTCACACACTTCTGTGTTGGAGGAGGGACTGCCCGATGACGGGAGTGACGCATCGTGAAAAATCTGCATTAGGTGCTTCCGCATAGCCTGGACGGCTGGATCCTCGCGTTTGCGTGGGTCGTCGAGGTCAATATTGAGATCGTGGACGATCCTGCCGGGGGCACCCGCCATAACCAGTGCACGGTCGGCCATCAACACCGCTTCGTCAATATCGTGGGTAACCATCAACAGGTTGATACCCAGCTCCTTTGCGATGGAACGCACATCTTTTTGCAAGGATGTACGCGTAAAGGCATCAAGCGCCGAGAAGGGCTCATCCAGAAGAAGCAATTCGGGCTCCATCACCAGGGAGCGGGCAAGCGCAACACGCTGCTCCTGCCCACCGGAAAGATCTTGCACATTATTGCGGGCATATTCATCGAGATTGACCAGGCTGATCGCCTCGGCAACACGCTCGTGTTTTTCCTTCTTGGGCCAACCGGCGAAGTGAAGGCCAATACCAACATTACGCTCAACCGTCATCCAGGGAAAGAGATGGGGGGCCTGGAACATCATCACCCAGCGCGGTGATGGCGCTTTAACCGGTTTGTCATCGAGGAGAAGCGACCCGCTCGTCCCTTGCAGCAGGCCCGCTACGATGTGTAACAGGGTCGATTTACCGCAACCGGATCGACCAATAATAACGAGCGACTCGCCTGGCTGAGCCTCTATGTTAACGTTTTCGAATGTGAGCGGACACTTCGAACCGTATCGGTGGGTAAGATCCTGAACTTTAATGTGTACACCACGAATTGACATTGATCAATTCCTCACAAAGCTGTCGGGAAACCCGGGAATCACAGCAGTGGCCGCGACCTTTTGCCCATTCAACCCTCGTATCTTCGTGAGTACATTACCGTATTCGAGAACCATCACAGCCTGTGTTGGATCCTCGCTTGCACAGGGGGATTTCATAAAAATATTTATCATGTAGTTGTCAAACCTTACCTTTGTTGTTCTACCGTAAATTCCCCATCAAACCATGTTGAGGCGTTTCTCAACCGCCTTCATATGCTTCGCGAGATCATCTTCTTCTATCAGGCCACGCCGAATCATTGAATGTGCCAGTGACAGTAACTGCCTTTCCGGAAACGGGACGTCAGCATAATGCTGACTAACGAGTTCATCCTCTTCCCAGCGGCGCTCAAGTGCATCGAGCTTACGCCCGCCCTCTTTGGGCTTACGATTAGCGTCAGGCGCACAAGGATCTGACGTGTTCCAATACCCACCGTTGAGGGCATCACAGGTGCTTTCCAGACTGAGTCTCCAGGGTGGGTCAGGATTGTCCACGCCATACTGTTCGCTCAGTTCGTCCCAGGCTCTCCCCTCCCGCTTGACTTTCTCAAGCAGTTCAATCGGGGATCCGTCCGGATCCTGCGATGTCTGCCCGGGGCCAGGGTTTTTATTGATTGAGTTGGTCATCGTATAATCCTTAATAATCTTTAATGATCATCTTGTACCGGATTAACCGCTGGGTGCACCGGGCGTTCGACGTTCGCAGTGACACCGGGTTTCGGCACCGCAACACCGATCAGGCAATCCCGGGTGGCAATCGCGGCCAGCTGGTCCTCGGTCCAGCCTTCCGTGCCTTCGGGCCGCACCGGTAGAACGACGAAGCGAGACTTCTGGTTCGAGTCTTCCACTCTGATCTCCACGTCCTCAGGAACTTGCAGTCCGAACTCGGCGAGCACCTGCCGCGGCCAGCGAACCAGGCGTCGGCGATAATTCGGCGTTCGATACCACTCTGGTGACTGCCCGAGGATTGGCCGCGGATAGCACGAGCACAGCGTACAGACGACCACGTGCTTCAACTTGGGTGTGTCTTCGAGGACACGCAGGTTGCAGTAATCACTCGGTGTGCCAAAGTTGGTCGGCATACTGTTGATCCAGTCGATCCCAACTTCCAGGCTGGCCTTGACGCCATCTTCTACGGCAAGCTTCTTAAACTCAGGATCCAGCCACGCCTTTGCGACAAGATGTGCCGCCGGTGCTGGACCTAGAGTGTGCATATACTCCGTCCAGCGTCGGTGGTCATCGGCACTAAAAAGACCTTTCTCAATAGCCAGTTCACGCACAGCGACTTCAAGAATTTCGAAATCGCTGACCTCATCAACCATCGGTGCGGGTTTATGCTTCTCTGCCATTTATTTATCCTCTCTATATTCTATTCAGTACGAATTTTGTTCGGTATATTGTGTCCCTGTATCCGTTAGTCCGGTTACAAGGGCTCCAGCCAACGTTCAGGCAACTCGGTCTCTACCGTGTCATTAGCGAATGTGTCGGAATAATCCGGCCAAAGATCTTTCTGCTTAAAAACCAGGCTGTAGAACCATTCGGGGTTATCGCAGTTATCCCAGGCCTCATCTTCCGCAGGGGGACTTTCATAGACCAGCTCGGCGACCGTAGCGGGTGCACCGCGCGTATAGACCTGGGTGCGGTTATAAAAGATATCCGGAAGATCCTTGACCCTCACCTTATCGCCTACCTTGAACCTGGGGGTGCCCGCTTCGCCTTTAAAACACTGGGGATCACCGATGCCAGTAGCTTTTTTGATATGGTGCTCTCTATCGTAGTGTGGTTTACTCATAGCGTTTCTTGACCTCATCTATCTTGTTGGACAATTCACTGATTGTAACGTACTGCTTGTCTACCAGAATCCTGGCCGCTGTCAGCAGCCACCGGCCGTAGTAAGGTAGACCCAAGTACTGTGTCTGACCCACATCGACATTTTGTCGGCGACGTCTTTCCTCAGCATTCCAGACACCGCGCCAGGCCAGGACTTCACAGGTCACGAAGGTATTGTGCTCCCATACCTCCTCTTCCTTTTCTTCCCATCGGATTGGCACATCCGGTTCGCCACCGACATCATGTGACATTCGTGTATAGGCTCTGTAGTGGGCATTATCGACTTCATCGGGATATGGCGCATGCGTTTCCTCATGCAGGGCCGGCTGCAGGTGACCGACAATATTGAGATGCTGCATTACTCTTTGTCTGGTGGGTGATGGCATATCCTTGGGCTCCTCTGTTAATATGAAAAGACGTCGAACAGGTCTTTTCGGGTTTTGAGAATCTGTTTAGTTTATAAATGATATCTATGTACAGTTTAATCAACTTGATTGATAGTCTATAAAGAGGTTAGGTTATTAGTCCAAGACTTTGTAGTTATCAACCTCATAGGATTTGTCTATGTATAGGAAAGATATTTTTCCACGTGCCCTCCAGTACCTGATCGCTATCGTGGAATACGGTAGCTTCACGCGAGCAGCCGAAGCATTGTATGTCTCTCAACCCACCCTATCACAACAAATAAAACATTTGGAGGAATTATTGGGGGCACCGCTGTTGGACCGATCCGGGCGAACCGTACGGCTGACCAATGCCGGCGAAATCTATTTGCGCCACGCCCGCCGTGCCTGGGGTGAACTGAAAGCAGGGACACGGGCCATCCACGACGTGTTGAATCTGAGCCGTGGTTCACTTCGTTTAGGCTGGACCCCAATCACCGACCACCTGACCTGCTGCTTGCTGGAAAACTTTAACAGCTGCTATCCCGGAATCACCATCAGTACGCTGGAAATGCCTGCAGACGACATTGAAGTTGCCGTGGACGAAGACCGTATTGACGTCGGTATTGCCTTTACCAAACCGATCCCGATCGAATCACTATCGAGCGAAATCCAGGAACGCGTGCTCTTTGAAGAAATGCTATGCCTGACCGTCGGCAATGCGCATCCCCGTGCCGGGCAGGAGGAGCCGATGAGCACACAGGAGTTCGGGCAAGAATCACTGGTGCTACTCAGTGACAAATTTGCGCTACGCCGCATCATAGACAGGTATTGTCTCGAATCCGGGATCACGCCCCACATCACGATCGAAACTGATTCACTCAGCGTGATCATAGAAATGATCCAGGTCGGTTCGCTTGCCACCATACTCCCCAAAAGCATTATCCACACCCAGTGTGGGCTTTATTCGATTATGCTGGCCCCAACGTTACCCCTTCAGGCAATCACCATAATCTACCGTAAAACCGGCTACAGGAGTCCGGCCTGTCTGGCCTTTATAGAGCTGGCGTCGGATTGGTCCACCCGTAGACTTCAAGAGACACCCATTCGAAGGAGGGGCCCCTGCTTCCTGTCCGAAGAGTATCATCTACAAGAAAACAGGTAACCTATGGGCAGGATCCTGCAGCTTCATTCTGAGGCCTCTTAGGCTCGGCCTTCTGGGAACCTACTGCTCCACCATACCTGCCAGGGCAGAGGGTATTGGCCCACCTGTCACCCAATCCAGCAATTGCACCGTGTGAACCACCGGCACCTCGGTACCCGAGCCAATCTGTATCATACACCCAATGTTGCCCGCGGCGATCACATCCGGAGTACTCTGCTCCAGGGCCCTGACCTTACGCTCTTTCAACTGGTTCGAAATCTCGGGTTGCAACAGGTTATAGGTCCCGGCAGAGCCACAGCAGGTATGTGAATCTGGGGGCTCAAGCACGGTGAAACCCGCCGCTTTCAGCAGTTTCTTTGGCGTAAACCTGATTCGCTGCCCGAATTGCAGGGAACAGGTGGCATGATAGGCCACGCGCAAATCGGGGGCCACTTTGTGATCCAGCTCGATATCCGACAATACCTCTGAAATGTCTTTAGCCAGCGCAGAGATCGTTACAGCGTCTTCTGCCAGCTCTTCGTTTCGTAACATATGCCCATAGTCCTTAACCACGGTGCCACAACCACTCGTATTGATCACAATCGCATCCACCCCCGTGCCCTTCACCTCTTTCATCCAGGCGCGGATGTTCCTGGCCGCTGCAGCACGGCTTTCCTCAGTCTTACCCATATGGTGTGTCAACGCCCCGCAACAGCCCGTATCTTGCGAAACCACAACTTCACACCCATGACGGCGCAGAATCCGGATTGTTGCGTCATTGATATCTGTGTTCAGTACCTTTTGTGCGCAGCCCGTCATCAGTACCACGCGGCGCTTGCGTTCACCCTCTGCCTGAAATACCTGTGGCTTATCATTCAGGCTAGGTGGCGACAGGCTGCTGGGCGTAAATTCCACTATACCGCGAAGTCTTCTGGGCATGGCAAAGGTTAGCGGCCTTACCCACTGCGCCCCGCGTATGGCCAGCCGAAAGCGGCCAGGATAGGGAAGGATCTGTGCCAGCGCCCACCGCAGCATCCGATCAAACAGCGGGCGTCGATAGTTTTCTTCGATGTGTTCGCGTGCATGATCCACCAGATGCATATAATGCACGCTCGATGGGCATGTAGACATGCACGCCAGACAGGACAGGCACTGGTCAATATGGTTGACTGTTTTTTCGTCCGGCCTGGCCTCACTCTCCAGCATGTCCCTGATTAGATAAATCCGCCCGCGTGGACTATCGAACTCATCCCCCAGCACCTGATGGGTTGGGCAGTTGGAAAGACAGTAGTCACACTGCAAACAGGCGCGTAATTCTTCGTTGGAATAGGCGATGGCCGGCCTGGCCAGCTGTTCGGGGGTAAAATTAGTTTGCATCAGCCTGTCCCATCAGATCAGACCGGGATTTCGGGCCATAAGCAAATCGGGTGTGTCGGCGAATATTGGCTTTATTCTCACAAGCCCTGAGGGATCCCGCTCAATTATTTTCTTTCCCGGGGACTGAGTGTGCCTCCGCGGCTCCCTTTCCCCGCCATGAACGCCACGGGTGCAACAGCGGCCTGATCAATGACCACATCCACCACTGCCGGCATGTCCGCATCGATCGCATCCCTCACTGCTTTTCCGATGTCCTTCGGGTCTGTCACACGGACGCCCCAGCCACCCATCTCCTGTGCTATATTGGCGAAATTCGTCTCCCCGAACTCCGATAACTTGTCCAAATCACGAGAAGTCGGCCAGAGGCCCTGTAGCAGATGCGTCTGGAATGCCATGGCCTGATTGTTTAATACCACTGTGACCGTGTTGATCCTGTTTCGCACGGCTGTCTCAAGCTCAGCGAGATGATAGAAGAACCCACCGTCCCCCGTGAATACCACCACCGGCCGCTCAGATACCGCTGTCTTGGCCCCTATCGCCGCCGGAAACGCCCATCCCAGGCTCCCCTCGCAGTGCAGGAAGTTCTTCCCTGCAGGAAGATCCATGAAGACCCCAGCCCACGTGCCCACATAACCCGTGTCCACGACGTAGAGTGTATTCTGCGGACACGCCATGACAAGCTCGGCCGCCAGCTGTTCCGGGCGAATCGGAATCACATTCCCATTTATGTGCTGATATTCACTTTCACGCCACTCCTGCAGCCCCTTCTGCGCTTTCGCCCCCCATGCGCTGTGCACAACCCGTTCCTCTGAACGTGCAACCTTCAACATCTGCTGCAGAACCGTCTGTGCATCACCCACAAGCGGTAATACGTTGGGATAGTTCGCGCCGGGCTGTGCCGGGTTGATATCAATGTGAATGGTTCGCACCCCTGGCTTCGGCATCTGTCTCATCCTCGTCGTTGCCCCGCCATGATGCCCGCCCACATAGAACACCAGATCGGCTTCAATGATCACCTGATCGGTCGATGGCCGTCGGTAGGAGCCCGTCACACCCAGGGCTAAAGGATGGTGATCATCAATGCTCCCCTTGCCACCCAGGGTCGTGGTAACCGGTATATCCAGTTGCTCAGCCAGAGCCGTCACTTCCTCCCATGCACCCGAAACGACTGTCCCGCGCCCACAAACCATTACCGGACGCTCCGCACGGCGAAGCTCCTGGACAGCCTGCTCCACTAGATCATCGTCCGCTCGCGGGCGGAATGCCGGGTAGGAGAAGTAGCGCTGATTAAGATACCGGAAATCAAACTCCGACTCCTCCGCTTCCAGTGCACCGTCCAGGTACAGATGAACCGGTCGCGGTTCCCCCGTTGTCATCTCCCTGTATGCCTTGCCAAAGAACTCCGCCATTCGATCAATCGACCGTACCTCTGCGTCGTACTTGGTTACCGGCCGGAAATCCACATAGGCCTCCTGATAGGAGTTACCCTGGTAACGTGAGTTTGGAAGAATGGGTGTCACCGCAAGTAACGGCGTGTTGCTCTGCCAGGCATCTACGAGGCCTGCATACAGGTTCGTCGCCCCCGGGCCACCCTGAGCGAACACGATCCCCGGCGTACCCGATGCCTGCGCATAGCCGTCGGCCATATAGCCCGCGGCCTTCTCCGAGTGACACAGGACACGTTTGACTGGATCCTCCGCCAACTCCACAAGGGTTGGATACAGGAACGTTGGGACAAAAAATACCGCCTTCGTACCCGATCGGCGTACCAATTCCGCCAGAAACTGCTGGCCTTTCATTCTCCGCAGAGGCTCGCCGGGTTCCTGCTTACCTGTGGAAGAATTTTCTGGTCTATCCGAATTTTCCACTGAAACTCCTTGTATAAGAGGCTCTCACAACACTATCGTGGCTATACACGGTCCGCCCAGCAGTAAACCCACACGTCGCTTGCAACAATATCGTACCCGTACGGGAAAAATGCGGATTCTGAATCACTTAGGGCCCTGCCTTGCAAGGACAAGAACTCAGCTATTGAGCCCCTCGATCAAGCAGAGGCTGACCTTGCAGCTTGTCATGATCCAGGCGAAGCGCCCGTGCCAAATCCACCATCCGCTGATAAAGTCGCTCCTCGTCTTCCTCGGGGGCATCCTGGCCGTAACGCTTTTTCACCCCGTGCTCTTGCAGTTGTACGTAGCTGTCAGGCTCCACACCGTGGCGCTTCAGACAACTGAGAACACAGGCCAACGGACAGCCATCCAGCGCGAGAATCGGTCGGCCTGAAGCGACCTGACGCACAAAATTCGGCACATCGCCACCCACGCCGGCGATGCAGGACATCTGCGCCTCACCGTCTCGATCCAGGCGCAGAGCCAGTGTATTGGCGAGCTGGGCGGCACTGGAGCACCCTGAACAGCTGTAAACCAGCGGGCGATGTACAATTCGTCGAGTCATAATAAGTCGCTCTTTTTCCGCTAACCAGACTAGGCCGGTTCCAGCCAACGTTCAGAAATTTCAGCCTGTAAGGTGTCGTTCGCGTACGCCTCGGGATAATCCGGCCAAAGATCCTTTTGCTTAAAAACCAGGCTGTAGAACCATTCGGGTTTATCGAGGTGGCCCCAGGCTTCGTCTTCTGGAGCAGGGCTTTCATAGACCAGCTCGGTTACCGTAGCGGGCATACCTCGCGTGTAAGTTGGGGTTTGGGTATAAAAGACATCCGGCAAATCCTTGATCTTCACACGGTCCCCCACCTTGAATTTGGGTTCCCCGCCGGCCTTGCCTTTGTAACACTGGGGATCGCCCACCCCTGCAGCTATTTCAGCATGATAGAAAATTTTACTCATGACGCTTTCTCACCTCATCCATTTTATTGATCAACTCGGTAAGCGTGACGTGCTCCTTATCGACCATGACCCGTGCGGCAGAAATCAGCCACCGTCCGTAATAAGGTAGACTAAGGTACTGCGCCTGACCCAGGTCAACGTGCCGGCGATGCTTTTCCACGGTATTCCAGACGCCGCGCCAGGCCAGACATTCGCAGGTCACGAAGGTATTGGCCTCCCACTCTTTTTTTTCTGCTTCTTTTCTTTCATGCAAGGAGATGGGCTCATCATCCTGTTCACCACCAAGATCATGTGCCGTTCGCATACACTCCCTGAAGCGGGCGTGATCGAAGACCTCTGAACCCGGTGCTCGCTCCGCCGGTTTTTGTGCGTTACTCGATGACATAGTCTGTAACTTTCCTCTGATCGATGCTGAACAAATCTTTTTAGGTTTCGAAAACTATTTATAAATGATATCCATAGAGTGCTTAATCATCTTGATTGCTAGTCTATAAAGAGGTTAGGTTATTAGTCCAAGACTTTGTAGCTATCAACCTCATAGGATTTGTCTATGTATGGAAGAATACGACCGGTACACAGGAGCGGCCGAAGCACTGTACACCTCTCGGTCAACTCTATCACAACAAATAATACATTTGGAGGAATTATTGAGGGTGTTTTGTGGGCCAAGCCAGACGCGTATTCTGTAATGGCAATCGAGCATTAGCGCTAATCCAGAAGAATCTTTATTTTCTACCCATAGCCAATACCTATGAGGTTGATAGAAACAAAATCTTGGATTAACAACACATCAACTTTAGACTAGTATACCGAATAACCCGTACTCTATAGTTGTGTTTGGAAAACACTTAAGGAATCTCTGATCAATTCATGAACACATAGCTTAGGCCTAAAATATCCGGTTTTTTGTTGCACTGTGGGCATTTCCTGTGGTCACAAAGCTTCGCAATCGCCAACTGTTCCGTATGATTTGCACCTCAAACCTGAAGAGCTTAGACCGCGATCTACTTCGTTCAGACACATCAGAGCTTCCTTGATCTTTTAATCAAAATTTTTGTCACGCACATAATACTGTGAATCTTAATATTATCGGAGGAAATGATATGACCAAAGAAGAAATGACCGATCTCATCATTGCGGCAAAAAAGGCCAAAGGACTCACCTGGGAAACCATAGGTAAGAAGCTTGATTTGGGCCAGACGTGGGTGACGTCTGCCTGCCTTGGAATGAACAGCACGTCTGAGGAGATCGCGAAAGGCCTGTGCGAAATCCTTGAGCTCGACGAAGGCGTTTGCACGGCACTGCAAGAGTATCCCCATAAATCATGGGACAAAACGATTCCGCAAGATCCGGTTGTCTATCGACTCTACGAAATCGTCGGCATATATGGCGATACAATAAAAGAAACTATTGCGGAAAAGTTTGGTGATGGGATCATGAGCGCCATTGATTTTTCAATAAATATCGATAAACAGAAAGACCCGAAAGGCGACCGTGTTGTTATCACCATGAACGGCAAATTTTTACGTTACACGACGTGGTAATGGCTGATCCTGGTTAACCATTACATCTTAGTACCCCCTGATGCCTCTAAACGAAGTAGATCGCGGTCTAAACTCTTCGGCTTGAGGCGTAAGATACGCGTTCATGAATTGATCAGAGGCCCCCTAAGCAGTGAACCCTGGCGCTGGGCGACTGTGATCCAGGATATGTTTCTCTCGACCCATCATGCAGGCCATTGAACAGGCGTTGATTTCTTTTTTTGAGCAAGTGGCTCAAAAAGACAGGTCTCAGTTGATAAAACTAAAACAGGAACAGCGTTTCTGTGTGGAGCAGAAACGCTGGTGTTTTACCCTGCCAGATCTCTATTTTTTCCTTCAACATCAAGATGATAGTTTTAGCTGCATTGATTACAAACAATTTCGGCAACTAATTTTTAACAGCCCCATCAATCAGACCGTTAAATTGCAGGGTGCTGAAATCACCATTACCGACAACCGGGCCGAGGTAGACAAGTCGATCTATGCCCTGGTCTGGCAGGCGAAAAAATAAGTATTCCTTTTTGACACAATATCCATTTTCCCTGTCCGCGGTCGTGATGACGAACAGGACAGGAATCTACACCGTAAGAAGTTGGGCATTCACCGGCCTGCTGCGAAGGTCAATTACGAACGCCAAACCGGAATCTGCGGAAGTCTTCTCCAATGGCGAAGAGGCAGGGGATAAGAAACAGGACGTAGAGGGTTGAACTCAACATGCCGCCCACACTGGGCGCTGCGATGGGTTTGGCGATGTCCATACCGGCCCCGGTAAAGAGCATGATTGGGACCAGTCCGAGTACCGTCGTTGCCACTGTCATCAACTTGGGCCGCAGGCGCGCAACAGAACCCTCGATCACGGCATCCGTGTAGGATTCGGTTTCGGCCCTGCGTACCAGGGCATCACGAATGAATACGATCATGATAATACCGGTCTGGATCGCCACGGCGAGAACCGCGATGTAGCCAATGACAACAGCCGTGGTCATTGCGTATCCCAGCATCCATTGCAGAATCACGCCACCAACCAGTGCGAAGGGTGCGGACAGCAGGACGAGCGAACTCTCGGCTACTGACTTAAATGTCATCATGAGCAATGCAAATATGATTACCAGCGTAACAGGTACGATCCATATAAGGCGGGCTTGTGCTTCTTTGGCATACTGATAGACACCGGTCCATTCCAGCGAGTAGCCCACCGGTAAATCCAGATGCTCCGCCAGATACTGTTTTGCACCTTTCACATAGTCTATGGGAGTAATGTCTCGAACATCAATGTAAATATAACCCGCCAGCTTACCGTTGTCGTTGCGAATCATCTCCGGCATCTTGCGAACAGACACATCGGCGACAGTCTCGAGTGGCACCGTCCGGCCTTCTAAAGTGATCACTGGGGTATTGCGGACCTTTTCCAGCGTATCGATGTATTCAGGGGAGTACTGCATGCTCAACGGAACAATTGTATTGTCGGATTGCCTGATACGGGTGATATTTTCACCACCGATCCCATAGCGAACTGTCAGGATCGCCTCGTCCACCGTGACAGCGTGCTCGGCAAGGCGTTCCAGGTCGTACTGTACATCGAGATAATAGCCTTCCGATATCCGTTCAGCAATCACAGATGCGGTGCCTGGAAATGTGCGTAGCAATCCTTCGATCTGCTGCGAAATTTCTTCGATCACGGGAATTTCGGAACCCTTTACCTTAATCCCTACGGGTGTCTGAATTCCCGTATCCTGCATGATGACCCGTGCGGCAATGGGCTGTGTCCAGCTATTGACGTAACCGACAATCTGTAACGCAGTGTCCATTTCCGCAACCAGCTTCTTCTTTGTCATGCCTGCCCGCCACTCCGACTCAGGTTTCAGCAGAATAGTGCTTTCGATCATAATCATGGGAGCCGGATC
>VAPH01041339.1_pt1 | contig 27541 bp, 29 predicted proteins | sample 3393861 | NCBI WGS metagenome assembly VAPH01 (sample SAMN08290439, study PRJNA428436) | hydrothermal vent metagenome | isolation source: Deep-sea hydrothermal vent chimney | place: Atlantic Ocean: South-mid Altantic Ridge | reverse complement strand
GGGGCATTTCGCAAGTGGTTGCCAGCTATTTTAAAAAAAATAGCGACAACCTGAACAGTTTCTGTAAGAAAGAGCGAAGCGACGGGAAAAGGTCGTTCCTTGAAGAGCAGATTCAGAAGCTTAAATACACATACCGCTTCTATAAATACTTTTGGAAACTATATGTAAAAAAAGAAGTAGATTTCGTCTTCTTTCATATGGGAGATATTTTAAATATAGTAGCAGTACCATTTTTCTTAATACGTAAATTTAAAAAAACAAAATTTTTATGGTGGAAAGCATATGGACACATAAGTGTAGTGGGGAAGTTGGCGTTACTATTTTGTGATGATGTTGTAACTTCTACGTATTCAGGTTTCCCTATAAAAACATCAAAACGAAAGATTGTTGGTCAAGCTATTGATACAAAACTGTTTTGTCTACCGAGCAATAATAATGTCCGTAATAAAGAAGTCTTGTTTGTTGGTCGTGTCACACCAATAAAATATCTTGAAACTTTTATTGGTGTTGCTAAAGTTTTAGAAAAAAAAGGATATAGTTTTACTATTGTCGGCCCGTTAGATGACAAAGAATATTATGAAAAGTTGTTAAGTTTATCGTTAGGTATAAAAATTCAATTTGTAGGCTCAAAAACTCAAAATGAATTAGTTGCTTTATATCAAAATGCAAGCATTTTTTTAAATACATCACTTACAAACAGCATGGATAAAACAGTATTAGAGTCTATTTTATGTGGCTGTTTGCCTGTTACTGGTAATGTGGCTTTTACCAGTATGCTTTCTAAACACGGTCTTTTTGTAGAATCTGCTACGATAGAAGGTTATATAGAAGCCATTCTTTCTTTAAACGAAGAAAATATGTCACAATATCGTAAAGAACTTGCAGAAAACACGCAAAAACACCATAGTTTAGATACTTTTTCAGAGCGAATTTTTGATAGTAAGTAATTTTTTATATAGTAAGTTTATATGCATAGAGTCTTAAAAAATAAAAAAGAATTAATAAAAACATTTATTTCTAAAGATAAAATTGTCTTGGATGTTGGTTTTTATGGTCAAGGTATTACTAAGGATGATTCTAATTGGCCTCATAATATAATTATAGAAAATGCAAAGGATGTTTATGGTATAGACTTAGATTTTGATACAAACACTTTTCCCGACAAGACCCATTATAAAAAAATGAGTGCAGAGGATTTTAGTTTTGAAGATATAAAATTTGATGTAATTTTTGTAGGTGACGTCATTGAACACTTATCTAATGTTGGTTTGTTTCTAGATTGTGTTAAAAGATTATTAAAAGACCAAGGAGTACTTATAGTTTCTACTCCAAATTGTTTTAATTTATGGAATATGATTTCAAAAATTACTAACTATGAACCTTCTGTAAATAATGACCACACTTGTTACTTTAATGAAAAGACAATAAAGCAACTTTTTGTTAAAAATAATTTAGAAATAGAAGAAATTTTGTATTTATATACACTCGGAACTCATTATAAGGAGAGTTGGAAAAAGAAAATACAAAACTTAATATATTGGCTTTTTTCAAAATTTACTACAAAATTTCTTGAACCAATGGTCGTTATTGCAAGAAATATATAAAAATATGAAAAAGTTTTTATTTGTAATATCAAAAATTTTTTCTGGTAAGGGTGTTACCCGTAGTTTTTTAGACTACAGATTGATACAAGAATTTTTAAATGGAAAAATCCTTGATCTTGGCTCTGGCAGTAGCGATAGGTATAGTAAAATTATTCCAAAAACAAAAGATTCAGAATATGTTCTATTTGATGTAAAAGTTGGAGAAGAGATTGATTTTGAAAAAGATAGATTAAATTATGACGATAATACTTTTGATACCGTTTTGTTACTAAATGTATTAGAGCATATTTATAATTACAATCACTTTCTTTCTGAAATTAAAAGAATTAAAAAAGACAGTGGTGTTTTGATAGGTTTTGTACCATTTCTCATGAAATATCATGCAGATCCTCATGATTTCTTTAGATATACTCATGAGTCACTTGGAAAAATCTTAAAAGAAGTTGGTTATAATGATGTGGTAATAGAAAATATATACTACGGACCTTATGTTTCTTCGTTTCAAATGATATATTCTACAATACCCAAAATATTACGGCCTGTATTTTTTGTTATTGTATATGGTATAGATTTTGTATTTAGAAAATTTAGAAAAAATAGTGCAACTCATTATGTGCTCGGATATTATTTTAAAGCTAAATAAGAATATATTTTAATTATATAACATGACAGAAAACTACGCACAACAAATTTATACAAAAAAAGGTCTTGTAAAAGATAATATCTTTGAAGGTAAAAATGTACTTCATTTTGGTTCTGGAAGTAAAAAATTACAAGGTAGTACAACAGTAGATATTTTAAACTTACCAAACGTCGATGTTGTCCATGATTTAAACGTGTATCCGTGGCCTTTTGAAGACAATTCTCAAGATTTTATTTTTGGACATAATGTATTTGAACATCTGAAAGATATAGTTTCTGTTATGAATGAAGTTCACAGAATATTAAAACCGGGAGGAAGAGTACTTATTACAGTTCCATATTTTAGGTCTGTGGATGCTTTTTCTGATTTAACTCACAAGCAGTTTTTTACATCACAAAGCATGGAGCATTTTATTGAATCTGGTTCAACCGCATCAAATTACCAATATACCAAAAACAAATTTAAAAAAATTGGTTTTTGGTACGGCTGGCCACAACCATCATCAAATCCGGCGGTGCAAATGTTTAAAACTTTTATTCATAAACACCCAAAAATTTACGACTCACACATATCGTTGTTGTTTCCTGTAAAAATCATAATTTGGGAACTTGAAGTTGTTAAATAATAATTTTATGGATATTTTTCAAACTATAGAAAAAAGAAAAAGCATTCGTTCATATTCTGAAAAAGTCGTTTCGAATGAAATTATTGAAAAAGTGATTTCTGCAGGTCGAGATGCACCTACTTCATGTAATCTCCAGCTCACTGAATACATTATTGTAAATGATTCAGTATTAAAGAGCATATTAGCAAAAAAAATAACTGGAAAATTTAATTGGGCACCAACATTTATAATTTTTTTGTATGACTCTAGATTTGCAATAAAACGCTCTGCTGCGGTGGTGAGCCTTGGTGCCGCTATGCAAAACATCAACCTAGCTTCAACCGCTTTAGGTCTTGTTACATGTCCTATGGCAGGCTTTAATGAGGACAAAACTTTAAAAAAGATACTCAATATACCTGAGTATTATAATGTAGGGTTAATAATGTCTATAGGATATGATAGCAATACAGAAAAAAAAATTGACACAAAAAAGCGTTCAATATCTAGTATCTATCATTATAATTTATTTAACAAACCAAAAGATTCCCTTAACGATTCATTAGATTTAAATAAATGGTCTTTTAAGGAATTGGTTTCTTACAGAAGTCGTTTGGCACCAGTATATTTTTATCCAGGAAGGTATAATTTAAGCACATATGATCCAGCTCAGTATAGTGATGTATATAAAACTTTATCTACAAACATTGATTTAACTGGAAAGGATTTGATAGATTTATTTAGTTATGATTGTAGCTTTGCTAAGGTTGTGGCTGAAAAAAATGATATAAAAACTATAGCAGTATCAGATATAATAGAGCATACATTAAAAACATTTGAGGTTAATTTTCCAAGTACAAAAAAACATTTATTTACTTCGTTTAATAAATTACATGTTGATGATATGTCTTATGACGTTGCTACTTTTGTTCATAAAGCTGAATTTACTCCTAAGATTAATAATGTTTTAAAGGAGGTACATAGAATATTAAAACCAGGAGGTATATTATTTACAGTAACCACTTATCCTTCTATTGCTTTACGTATAGCTGATTGGTTTAGAAGTTTTAAAATTAGATTTAAAGGAAGTACAATGAATGTATATGAACACAATAAATTTTATAAAATAGGTCCTGTAAAATACCTAGCTTCGAATTTATTAGATATGATATGCAAAAAAGAAGGTTTTGTAAAAAAGAAATCTGGATCAGAAAGAGTTGGGAACAAAATTTTTTATACGAATAGATATTGGGCTTTATATGACAAAAAATAAATACTTATCAGTACCAGATCAGATAATAAATGGTGCAGAATCTGGACTAACTAATAAACAAGGTCTTTTTATTGAGGGGGTTAGCTCTGGTGTTTTATCAGATGTTGTCATTGTTGATGATTTAGGAGATTTCATTCCGTTTATTGGGTATTTTGGAAGAGAAGATATTGTAGATAGACATCTTTCGTATTTAGAAAAAAACAAAAATTCCATATATTTCGATAAAGTTTTTGCTTATAGTGATTTTTTGTTTGGGCTTTTGTGGTACTCAAGATATGGAAAGTATAAAAAACGAGCAATAGACCTAGCTGTTTTTTTTGGAGAAAAAGCATATAAGTCTTTTTTTAAAAATGGTATTTCATCTGTGAAAAAACATGGATTCAAGCTGCCATTTTTTAGCTCTCTTGATGCTACTTTTATCGAGGTTTGGGCTGAGTTTTATAGAGATACCAAAGATGGTAAATATCTTAATTATGCAAATGAACTTTACGAAACCATGTCAGGCAATAAGACGTTTAAAAAATACGGCTTACTTCCAGAATGGATACCGGTAGGCCGTGTGTCTTTTTTAGATAATCATATACCGTCAAAAAAATTTAAACGTGCAAGACTAATGAAAAATAATACAAGTTTTGGTTTTGCTCTTGTAGATTTATATAAAATAACCAGTGATGTAAGAGTTAAGGATACTTTAGATCACTTAATTAAAGGTGTTAGTAAATATGCAATCAATAATGGTGGTGTGCTACCTTATGCTTTTTCAGACGAATATAAAATACCTTATTTAACACCATCTTTTGCGATGGTTGATATGTTATGTGATGCGTATTCACTTACATCAAACAAGTCATACATTGATTTAGCGAAAACTATCGGAGATTTCTGGATAAATGAACAATCAAAAACAACTAATTTGTTTCCAAATGAGGCGTATGGAAAGGATAGTTATTTGGATTCAGAGACAGATATGGCTACTGCCTTTTTTAAATTAAACGAATTGACAGATGACGGTAAATATTTAGACTCAGCATATAAAACTATTGATGGAATTCTAAAGTTTCATAATAAGAATGGCGAGTATGTTTTACAAGTAGATATTAATAATGGCGAAGTAACAAATTCAGCACAAAAGACAAAGTTTTCTCTACTGCTTTTAAAACCTTTTGTGTATATTTCTGAAAACACAAAAATATATTCAAACAATAAATTGTTTGATTTATTAAAAGATCGTTAAAAATTCAAAAATTGAAAACACTTTACACAAAAGATGAGTATAAATTAGGTGGGAAACGTTTGTATTTTATTGTAAATGCTAATTTACCAAACGAAAGAGCGCACGGTATCCAAAGTATGCAAATGTGCGCAGCTTTTGCAGAGAATGGTTATAAAACAGTTCTATTATTACCATATAAAATTGGTTCTAGTGATAATAAAATCAAAGATTTTTATGGTATAGAGGATACATTTTTAATAAAACACCTTCCTATATTTATATTACCAAAATATTTTGGTAAGGTTGCTTTTTTAACTCGCTGGTTGTCTTTTTCTGTAAGCATTTTAATTTATCTTTTTATAATAGGAAGAAAAAACGATATTGTATATGTTAGGGGTGAAATGGTTTTACCAATGGCATTAATATCAAAAAGAGTGTCCTTGTGCTGGGAGACACATATTAAGCCAGGAAGGATGAAATTGTATATGTGGGCAATGAATAGGTGTAAATTGTTAGTTACTGCCACAAAAATATATAGAGAAGAGTTAATTAATACTTTTAATGTTCCAGAAAATAAAATTATTACCGAACCAGATGGTGTTGATATAGATAAATTTAATTCTGATATATCAATTAAAAAATCTAGGGATAAGTTAGAGCTTCCACAGGACAGAAAAATTATATTGTATACAGGAACTGATATACCATGGAAAGGTCTTAGTGTTTTTAAAGATGCTGTAAGATTGTTGCCAGATTCGTACTTAGCTGTTTTTGTGGGAGATATCAAAGAAGATTATAAAGAAGATAAAAGATTTTTATATGTAGGTTTTAAAAATCATATTGAAATTCCATTATGGCTTGCTTCAGCAGATTATCTTATTGTTACAGGTAGCCATACTTCTGTAAAATCGCAGTTATATACTTCACCACTTAAGTTATTTGAATATATGGCATCTAAAAAACCTATTATAGCTTTCGATATTCAATCATTTAGGGAGGTTCTTAATACAGGCAATGCATTTTTTGTATCACCAGATTCTCCAGAAAAAATATCAAAACAAATTATTGGAATTTCAGACAATCAATCAGCCTTAAAGGCTGAGAAAGCATTTTCTGATGTTAAGAAGTATTCTTGGTATTTGAGAGTATCTCGTATTCTTAATAAAATAGAGTCATTAAAGTAGGTAACTATAATGAATGAACAACTTAAAAAAGTATGTCTATGAAGAAAATTTCAAGGGAAAAAATAAAGTCTTTTATAAAAAAACACGCAACCGAAAAAAAGACACTTGATGTTGGCTCTAGGAGAGGTCAATATATGGAGTGGTATCCAAATAAGATTTCAGTAGACCTCTTTGCAGAAAACGACCCTGATGTAGTTGGAGATGCGCACAATCTACCTTTTGGTGATGAAGAGTTTGCAGTTGTTTTGTGTACTGAAATGTTAGAGCACGTACACGACCCTCAAAAAGTAGTGAATGAATTTTATAGAGTTTTAAAGCCAGAAGGAAAATTAATTTTAACAACAAGATTTTTATATCCAATTCATGAGGCTCCAAATGATTATTGGAGATTTACTCGATTTAATCTAGAGCGTTTATTCAGTAAATGGAATAATGTTGAAGTAATAGATGAACTTGATCCAGTAACAACTATGGCTAGTCTAGTACAACGTTTTTCATGGCAGACTAAATTTAGATTTAATCCATTTTGGCAGGTCATTTTAAGAATTCTTGTATGGACTATATGTAGATTTAAGTGGATTGTGAAAAAACAATATGGAGATGTTAGAAAAAGTGTAGAAATTGATTCTGCATTTACAAGCGGATATCATGTTGTAGCATATAAATAATATGAGTCGCCAATATACAAATGTTGTATATATGAATAACGGTTCAATAGGCGACCTGTTGATGTCGTTATATTTTTTAGAAAATATACATAAAACACATCCTGATACTAAAATATTTATTTTTGTTCCTAAAAATATTAAATTTCTTGCGAGTCTTGTTATTGGGTATTCATATATAACTGTAGTAGGGATAAATAAGAAAAAAATATTCAAGCACTTACCCTTTCTTTTCAGATTAATTTTTAGAAGAAATTTATTTGTATTACCCCAAACATTTGGCTCATTACCAATTCCTACATTTTTATTTACATATCTATTTACAGGCATGAGGGGGAGTGTACTTATAGGTTTTGATGACGGTTCCAAGGCATCAAAAATATTTTTTTCAATCGCGAAGAATTTTGATTACGATAAGTTATATGTTGAAAATCTAAAACTTCTTCTTAATACACTAGATATACCAATAAAAAAAGAATCACCGGATTTTATTTTTAATAAATCTGATAGTATAAATATTTCAAAAAAATATGCTGTTGTACATATGTTTGCAGCATCTCCAGTACGTTCACTTCCGCCTGACAGGTGGTTAGAGATTATTGAATATATATTAAAAAATAATTTAGAAGTTGTTTTAACAGCTTCTCCAAGTAATTTAAATGCGTTAGATAATATTTATGATAAATTATCTAGTAAAAAATTTGTACATAAGATGGTTGGATTAGATGGACAAAAGATTGCATCTTTAATTTCAAAAGCAGTATTTTATATAGGTCCAGATACGGGCATTACACATCTATCTGCACTTTTAAGACAAAAAACCATTGTAATTGGAAACTTATCTAACCCTACATGGTTACCATACTATAGTGACACAGCGCATGTTTTATATGAAGAAAAGAATTGTGTTTGTAGTGGTAAAAAGAACACAAAGTGTCACGAAGAGTATAAAGGTAAAAAATATTTACGCTGTATGTTAGAAATACCTCAAGAGAGAATTTATGAGGAAATAGACTCGGTATCCAAGCTGAATTAGAGAAAATAAATTACATAAAAATATTAAGTGATTATGTTGAGAAATTTAAGAATAAAGAGGTTTTTAATTATATAGAAGCAAAAATCTTAGTGTCGGTCTTTACAAATGTATATTCAGGAACAAAAGATGACAGAAGTTCTTCAATTACCTTAGGGTCATCAGGTAGGTGATAAATACAGATTGCTAGTTTGGGTTTAAATTTCTTTATAGTTTTCTTGGCACCTTTAAGAAAGTCTCTTTCTGCACCTTCAATATCAGCCTTAATAAAATCAATTTTTTGAATATTATTGGCGTCAATATATTCATCCAATGTGACTTGATTTACATCTTCAGTTTTAGAACCTTTTTTGAAAACGCTAGAACTACCTAATAGTCCTTCATCTAATGAAAAAGTAACCCTTTTATTTTCATCTCCTAGTGCGTATGGTGCAATAAGTATATTTTGTAGATTATTTTCTTGAATGTTTTGTTGCAATAGTTCCTTTGCTTCATTTATAGGCTCAAATGCGAGAACCTTTCCTTTATTACCAATTTTTTTAGAAGCCAATAATGAAAATAAGCCAATATTCGCACCAGCATCTATTACTATATCTCCTTCATTAAGTTGTACTTGACCTTTTTCATATGGACCTTCAAAATGAAACGCTGGATTTTTTATAAAATTCTTTTGTACAAAAGGATAGTCGTAAAGAAAAATTGATATTAAGTCTGTTACTGGCATTTTTCTACCAAAATAAAGTTTTAAATTATCAAATTGTATATATTGGTTTGCTTTATCCCATTTTATAATTCCTTTTTTTTTCTAATATCTGTGTACGGAAATCAAGGTTGCCACGAAAAAAAGGAAACACAGTATAGAGAATTATTGATAAATTCATACCCCATGAATGGAACATTAAGAATTTAATTCTCCAGAGTATTTGGTCGATGATTTTCATAAATGATAGTATAACAGTTAGAATATTATTAGATATTTTTTTTCCATTCGGAAAGGTCTTTTAGGATAAGTTTTTCCAGAAGATTGATGTCTGTATTATAGAAGGAATGTAATTCTGAACGAACCATATCGCTGACTGTATCTTTTTTATATTTTACTGAAGGTATTTTAGAAATTATATATGAACGAAGCTTTAAAAATGATAGTTTGTGAACAGCACTGTGTAAGTAAGAAAAAGGCACTCTGTACTCGTCTCTTGTATGTATATGTCTGAAGACGCTTGGGATTTTTATTTTTGTATCGACACCTAAGAAGTGAAATACTTTTTCTAGCTCGTATTGTGCGTTTTTTCGTATGTCTTGATGAAAAATTATATAGATATTTTTACTTGGAAATACATCAAAATATCTTTGTAAAAGTTTTCCATAGAGTCCGCGGTTTACACATTCAGGATGCTCGTTAATATATGTTTCAAAATTTCCAGTAAATCTATTAAGAATATATTTCCAGTAATGAAAATCAGACATTAAGCGCTCTATCGGGTCTCTTAGTACTACTAGTATTTTAGTGTTAGGATAGTGTTTATATATAAGTGCTGGTACTGTTTCATGGTCTAGATATTGTGGAGAAAATTCACCACATAAGACGTTGTCTTTTTGTCTTTTAAAATAATGAGAGTACCCCAACAGTTTTTTATTGTATTTTTGAGAAAAATAGTTTAATTCTTTCGTCCTTGGTATATATATTTGTGGGTGCTCATTCATGCATTCAGTAAGCCATGTGGTGCCAGCTTTCGCGGCTCCTATTCCTATAAAATCTATTTTAGGTTTTATGTTATTTCTGTACATATATCATTATAGGTGATGATAGCAAGATAGTATTTGTAGTGCAATTTTATAGCTACCGTACATTGTTACAGGCATATTTGAAAACAATATATTATCAAATGTGCAAATAATTACATTTTCATGAGTGTTTATAAGTTACATGGTATGATATTGTCCTATATTTATATGAAATCTAGTTGTAAGAAAGTTATTTTTATTGTTTTCTCTGGACATGTTGTCGTCCGAAATTTTTTAGCTGCTGAAGATAATTTACTTACACATTTGAACCAGAAAGAATGTAAACTAGTTGTTATAGTACCAAAGAGATTAGAAATATCTGTCTCAGAGAGTCTCAAGCATTTGGATGGCGTTCAGGTTGAAACAGTGGATTTGAATTTACGTAAATCTATTGCACAAAATATATTTACCTTTATTACTACTCATTTAACATTTACACTCGGTGCGCGTATGTTGGCTAAGTACGGTGTCAGGTTAGATGTGCCAGTCGCGGGGGGTAATAAATATTTGTACCCAATAAAAGTTCTCATTGCTGAGACTGCAGGTAGGTGTAACTGGGTGAAGGTGGTCTTGGTCCCGTATCTTGACAGGTTATTTTATAGGAAACGATATCTTAAATATTTGTTTATAAAATATAATCCAGACGGAATTTTTTGTTCAAATATACACAACAATATTGATGTTGAGATGCTTAGAGAGGCTAAGAGGTGTAAAGTAAAATCTTTTGGAATGCCTGGTAGTTGGGATCATCTTCCAAAAAAATTTGAACCAGTTCACTCAGACATATTGTTCGTATGGACAGATTTTATGAAAAAAGAGGCTATTGAGTTGCAGTCATACAAAGAATCAAAGATATGTGTTGTTGGTGTACCATATTACGATTTGTTTTCTGATAAAAATGTTTTACTTTCGCGTAAGGAGTTTTTTAAACAATCAGGACTTACATCAGATAAGAAGATTATATTCTTTATATCTGGAACTGTTTATGCACCAGATGACGGTGATGTGGCAAAGATAATAGCGCTTGCGATTAATAATAAAGAGATAAATGAGAGTGTGCAGTTATTTATTAGACCTTACCCAAAAGACCCTAATGAAAGGAATAAGTTTAAAGAGGTTGATGGCATGCAATCAGTGGTGATAGATAAGAATGTAATGAAAAAGTCTGCAGATAATCAATGGTTTTCTAGCATAAATGAAGTAAAGCATTTTATAAATTGTTTGTACCATGCTGATTTAATTATACATACATATTCCAGTGTGGCTGTTGAAGCAAGCATCTTTAACAAACAAACGATATGTATAAATTTTGATGGATATCAATCACGACCCTTTAATGAGTCACTAAAACGTTTTGAAAAAATGTTAATACACTATTTTCCATTGGTAGAAACAGGTGGAGTAGAGTTTGCAAATAATCAAAAACACTTGAAATATTTATTGAATAAATTACTCGATAATCCAGAGGTAAATATATATAATATAAAATCATTGCGAAATAAAATGTGCGGTAATCTAGATGGTAAAACAGGAGAAAGAATAGCTGATATATTAGCTAGTGTTGAATAATATTTATGAAACCAGAAGATAAGATTGTAATGTATCATTATGTACGAGATGTGGAAGATACTGATTTTCCGGAAATTAAGGCGTGTTCAATAGACAGATTCAGTAGTCAGGTTACTTATCTGTCTGGTAAGTATTATTGTGTTACGTTAGGTGAGTATATGAAAGTTAGAAAAGATAGGTTGGATAAACCATATTGTGTTCTCACTTTTGATGATGGATTGAAAGAGCATGGCGGTATTGTTCTGTCTGTTTTGAGAGAGGCTGGTATTTATGCGACTTTTTTTATAATAACTAGACCTGTTTGTGAAAATTGGGTTGCTTCTGTACACAAGGTTCATTTTTTACTTTCTAAATTGGGTCCAAGTAATTTTTTACTAAATCTAAAAAATGAACTAAATAATCATCCAAAATTTTCTGTTATTAAAAATACTCCTGAGCAAGTTAATAATAAATGGGACAATCCTATAACTTCAGAATTAAAATCTTTGGTAGCAACCCTTTCTGAGGAAGTGAAAGACTCCATTCTGTCTAAATTATTTAGAGAATTTATAGGTGATGAAAAGTCTTTTTCAGAAACTTTGTATCTTAAAGATAAGGAAATAAAAGATATGTCTAATGAAGGTTTTGAAATTGGCGCACATACACATAGTCATATATTGCTGTCACTAGTATCAGTTGAGAAGCAAAAATATGAGGTGGTGTCTTCAATTGAATATCTTCAAAATATAATTGGAAAACCGCTTATATCGTTTTCTTACCCTAATGGAGTTTGGTCTAAAGAATCAGAAGATTTACTAATAAATAATGGCATTAAAGCTGCTGTTACTGTAGAGTTTGGATTGAACAGTGTTAATGAAAATCAATATAGATTAAAGAGGTATGATACCAATGATGTGGAAATGGTTATATAATTATCAACTATGTCAAAACAAAAAAAATTAACGAATACATATTTTAATAAGAGATCATCATTGTGGGCGGAAAGTGTTTATAAGCTAGACAATAGATTTGATCGTTTTCCTACCAGTCTGACTAGAGACGATATAATTATAAACAGCCTTCAATCTTTAAAGAATGTTAAAAAAGTGATTGATTTTGGATGTGGCTCCGGAGAAATGGTAAGCACACTATATAAGCGAGGGTATGATGTAAGCGGATTTGATCTGGCTGAAGAAATGATTTCTTTCTCTAAAAAACTATTAAAGAAAGATGGAGCAAATGTATCTGATAGTATGTTGTGGGTAGATGATGTAGAGAAGTTTAAAGGCGATCAGACTTTTGACGTTGCTATATCTACTGGTGTTATTGAATATCTTGAAGAAGATTCTTCTATTTTACACTCAATGAGTTCTTCGCTTAAAAAAGGAGGTGTTGCATATGTTGCGTGTAGGAATAGACTATTTTCTTCTGGTAGTTCTAATAGTTTTTCTTTAGATGAATTGAAAAGTGGGACATTGGAAGGTTTAATAGAGGAGACCATGTCTGAAGGTGCGGTAAAAAGTGAATATAGAAAAGAGTTTGAAGATGTTATTAATAACATGAAAGAATTATTTTTGAATTCTACAGCAGACTTAATGGCGCCAAGCTCAGAAGAGGATGTTTTAAGTTTTCCAGACGAGTTAATTAGAAGATTTCATTCGCCAAGTGAGATAAATAAGTTTGCTAATGACGCTGGTATGACGCTTGAAAAAGTTGAATATTTCCACTTTCACCCACTGCCGTCACAGTATGAAAAACTATTTCCACGATTTTATAATGCATTAGCTCTTGCTTATCAGCCATTGGGGAGTACACCAATTGGTTCTCAAATGGCCTCTGGTTTTGTGGCTATTTTGCGAAAAAAATAATTTTAGTTTTTATAAAATATGAATATTTTAGGAATTATTACAGCACGAGGAGGTTCAAAAAGGATTCCACGTAAAAATATACGTGATTTTTTAGGTAAACCGCTTTTGGCGTGGTCAGTTGATGTTGGGAAAAAGGCTGAAGTGTTTGATGAATTCATACTTTCTACAGACGATAATGAAATTGCTGAAATAGGTAAAGAGTATGGAATTGAGGCTCCTTTTACTCGTCCAGACGAGCTGGCAGAAGATACATCTAGTTCATTTGGTGTTGTTAAACACGCGGTTGAGTGGATGCAAGAAAATAAAAATTTTAAAGCAGATTGGATTGTGTTACTTGAACCGCCTGCACTAGGAAGACAGCCGTTTCATATAAAAGAAGTTGTTAATCTTGCCAAAGACAATGTTGCAGATTCAATTGTTGGTATTACAGAAATGCCTAGACATTTTTCATATCTTAAAGAAATGAAGCTTGATGAATCATGTATTATGAGTCGTGTAACAGACGGTGAAATAATGAAAAATTTGATTCATAGAAATCAAGATATAGACAAAAGCTATTACATTAATTCTTCAATCTATGCAATGAAATACAAAAACTTGTTTGATGGAGATGATTCGTTGTGGGGCAATAGTACATATGGGTATGTTATGGATGAAAAATATGCTTTTGATATTGATACAGAGAAAGAGTGGCAAATTGCAGAAGTTATGATGAAACATTTGGTAAATAAAACAAGTTAGTAACTGTATGAAAGAAATTAAGTTTGGAAATACATCAATAGGTGGCTCTAAAGTGTTTATAATTGCTGAAATAGCTGATTCGCATAATGGAAGTATTGATGTAGCAAAAAAACTTATTGATGCAGCAAAAGAAGCTGGTGCAGACGCCGCTAAATTCCAACTTCATTTAGTTGGTAAAAATGAAGTTGATGGAAGAAACGAAATGATTCCTGACTCTATTCATATGTGGGATGGTGATTTGTATGAAATTCTGCAAAAAAATTTATTTACAGTTGAAATGCACAAAGAGGTTAAAGCTTACTGTGAAGAGGTTGGTATAGAGTATTTGTGTACTCCTTTTTGTGAAGCAGGTGTTGATGTCTTAAATGAAATAGGTGTTACTGCATTTAAGACAGGTTCAGGAGAATTGGATAATTTACCGCAACATAGGAGACTTGCTCAAATTTCTGTAAAAACTGGTAAGCCAATTATTGTTTCTACTGGCATGTGCACAGAAGATGAAATTGCAGATACTGTAAAAGTATATGAAGAAGAAGGTGCAAAAGAAAATCTAGTTCTTATGAATTGTACTTCAGAGTATCCGCCAAACGATTATTCTAATTTAAACCTTAATTACATGGTTAAGATGCGAGAAAAGTTCGGTGTGCTAACAGGTCAGTCAGACCATACAATGGACAACTACACATGTTTCGCTTCCGTAGCGCTTGGCGCAAGGGTTATTGAAAAACATTTTACTCTAAGCCGTAATCAAGATGGTCCTGATCATTTTATTGCTCTTGAGCCACATATGTTTAAAGACTTGGTGAATGGTATTAGAAAAATAGAAGTTGCCCTAGGTTCAGAAAAAAGAATATCGAAAGAAGAGCAAGTTGTACGTGATTGGGCATTTCATAGCTCAACAACTTTTACTGATATTAAAAAAGGTGAAGTTTTTTCAAAAGAAAATCTGATTGAACGAAGACCTCGTAAGATGAAAATTAATGGTAATGAAATAGAAGGTGTTGAATCAAAATATATGGATTCTATGTATGCAGATAAATTACTTGGTAAAAAGGCAAAAGTAGATATTCCGAAAGACACACTCCTTACTTGGGATATGGTTGAATAGTTTTGTATTAATAGTTACATTGAATGCAACATTCAATACTTTCTGTTTGTTCTAATATATGATTAAATTACAAAACTTCTTATTATTTTATGAATAAAAAAAGAAAAATAGCTATTGTTGCAGGTTCACGTGGCGAGTATGGGTATATTCGGCCTATTGTGCGTGAGATTGAAAAAAGAGATGATCTTGACTACGGAATTATTGTTACAAACATGCATGTTTTAGAACGCTTTGGTTCTTCTGTTGAAGAGGTTGAAAAAGATAATCTTAAGATTGAGGCTACAATTTTTAATACATTAGATGGATATAATCATCTAACGATGACAAAGTCGTTGGCTATTTTTATGATGCAACTCCCTGAGATTATTCAAGGAATGAATGCTGATATCGTACTGGTATTAGGAGATAGAGGGGAACAGCTTATGGCAAGTATAGTTAGTTCTCATATGTATAAGATAGTCGCACATGTTCAGGCTGGAGAAGTTACGGGTAATATAGATGGTCTTTCAAGACATGCAATTACAAAATTTTCCCACATTCATTTTGCTGCAAATGATGATGCTGCAGAAAGATTGTTGAAAATGGGAGAACAGGATTTCCGTATACATATTACAGGTGCACCACAACTTGATGAGATAGTTTCTAATTTCGCAACATCAGAAAAAGATATTATAAAAAAATATAATATTAATCCAGACAAGAAAACTGTAATAGTACTTCAACATCCTGTTACAGAAGATATTGGTAAGGGTGAAGATCATATGAGTAAAACTATGCGGGTCATTGCAGATATGGATGCAAATAAGATTATTATAAAAAATAATTCAGATGCTGGTTCTTCAGAAATAAGTTCTGCAATTACAAAATACAGAACTTCTGATATGCAAGTAATGTCAAACGTACCAAGACAGGATTATGTGGGGCTTATGAAGTATGCAGATGTGTTAGTTGGTAATTCATCATCTGGTATATTAGAAGCACCATCTTTTGGTTTGCCAGCAGTAAATATAGGCAGACGTCAATATGGCAGACTTCAAGGCATTAATGTTATAAATGTTGAGCATGATATGGAAAAAATAAAAAAAGCTATAGAACTGGCTTTTTCAAAAGAATTTATAAACAAAATGAAAGATTGTGTTAATCCATATGGAGATGGAAGAGCATCTAAAAGGATTGTTAAAATTTTAGCAGAAACACCATTTGATGAAAAATTATTAGTAAAACGAATTACATATTAGTTTTATGAATATAATCAGATTAGAAAAAGAAGATTTTATAGTAAATGTTGATACGTTGTTAAAAGATGTCCTCGTTGTTATAACCAATAATCGAAAAGGCTCTGTTGTTGTGATTGATTCTGAGGAGCATTTTTTAGGTGTGGCAAGTGACGGTGATATCAGAAGAGCAATGGTAAAAGGAGCTACAGAATTTACTCCAGTTGAAAAATTTGTAAATATTAATGCAAAATATTTAAATATTGACTCAACAGATTCTGAAATAATTGATTTATTTAAAACTAACAGTGAGATTACTGTTTTGCCACTATTGTCTAAAAATAATATTGTTGAAAGGGTTGCAGTTATGCAATAGTTCTATTCTTTCTTAAAGAAATAATAAATAAGCATTGAAGAATTTACAGTTTGTGTGGCTAGTACCGAAAATATGAGACCCCATATTCCATAAAGTGGCACAAGCGATAGTGTAGCTATTATTTTAAAAATAGATGTGTTTATGCTCAGTTTATATAGAATTCCTTTTTTAGCGTGTCCTTTAAAAACTTCTCGGATAATATTTATTGGCATAAATAAAAATAAAAGGGAATACACTTGAGAATACAGCACAGAAGCTTTGTAAGCAGGGAATAGTATGTCAAAAAGTATTGGAGCCAATAGTATGTATCCAATTGTTATTGGTATTATAAAAATATATAAGAGAGCTATTTTTTTGGGTAAGCTTTTTTTTAAATCGTTGTAGGATTTTGTACTTATCTTAGGGATTATTATTGCTTTAGCGCTTTTGAATAGGTGCTGGAATTGTCTTGGTACAGAGGCTGCAAAAAAGTATTCTGCCAACGCAACAGAGCCAGTGAATTGGAATAAAAGTATTTTATCTAGATGACCAGCAATTTTTGTTATTACATTTTGCAATGAAAGATGTTTAGCAAATGAAATGGTCTCAGTTTCTGTATTTGAATTTTCTGAAGTTTTTCTAGCTATTAAAAATAGAAATAAATTTGTTAATGCATGTGTAATAAAATATGTACCTATTAGTATAAGTACATTATTTGTTAAAAATAAAGCAAATATTATTGATGAGGTAGGAATTAGGTTGCCAATTGAAATAAAAGCACTACTTTTTAAGAAAAGTTTTTTACCAATTAAGTGTGGAATATATAATTTGGACGCTGCGATTAGTGGAGCTAATATTGAAGCTATAAGTATTCCGTACCCTAAAATATTATTATCTTTAAATAGATAATATGCACTTACGGCAACACCCGCAGTTAATGTGCCAACGCTCCAGCTTAGGCTTTGTTTAAAAGATTTTTTTAAAGTACCTTCAAAACCCCTAGATATAGATCTTATTACAGATGTAGAGAGTCCTGTCAATGAGAATATTATTACAAATTCCGCAACAGCCAATATATATTGATACGTTCCGTAGGTGTCTTTAGGTAACAGGTTTGCAAAAGCAATTGCAGATACAAAAGCAATTGCAGATACAAAAATTTGTCCAATCATTGTAGACGAACTTCCTTTTATAATATATCCAAGGTCTGTTTTAATTAATTTAGATATTTTTTTTACCAATGTGTCCATTTACAGAAGTATAACTTATGTATTGTGCTGTATGTTGCGGTTTTTCTAATCTTAATGTTCTCAACACATGTTCATATATATCTATATTCATACGGTAGAGTGTATGTATGAAGAATATTACCTTAGGTTCTATAATCGCCATTCTTTTGGCAGGAGGGGCTTTTGGCGGATACAAAATAATTCGAGATAATACTGCAGATACTTTTGAAAATAGTATACACAAAGTGTCTTATGTTATTGATGGCGATACTATTGATATAGAAAATGATACAAGAATACGTTTGATTGGAATCAATTCACCAGAAAGAGGGGAGTGTTTTTACAGTGAATCGCGCGCGTATATGAAAGAACTTTTGAGTGATGAAGATATAAGAATAGAAAAAGACATCAGTGGGAGTGATAGGTACGATAGATTGCTTCGTTATGTATATGTTCCTTCAAATGACCCGCAAGATGATGATGTTTTTGTAAATGAAAAAATGATACGTGAAGGGTATGCAAAAGTTTTGGCAATAGCTCCAGATAATAGATATCGCGACCTACTTTCAAGCGCAGAGGAAGAAGCTAAAAAGAAGTTAAGAGGAATATGGGGTTCTTGCAAGATTGAAATAGATGAAAAGTCATTAAGAGAAGTAGATACTCTCCCAAAAGATTCTAGTTGTACTATAAAAGGTAATATCTCAGAAAAAGCATACGGAAGAAATTATTTTGTAGAAGGTTGTCCAAACTACAATAGAATAAAAATAGACACAAGAAAGGGTGAAGCGTACTTCTGTACAGAAGAAGAAGCTGTAGCCTCTGGCTTCAAACGTTCAGAATCTTGCAATAATACTTTTTAAACATGAATATTTTTTATTTAATTATAGCGACAGTGGCAGGTTTAATCGCAGGTTTTTTCTTTGGTAAAAGAAAATCGATAGCTTCTCCTTTTGGTTTAGATTCCAAGGAAGGAGACAAGTTGCGTAGTGAAGCAAGAAAGTCTGTACATGCTCGTATAAAGAAAAGAAAGGATAAAATAATGGAAAAAGCCGTAAAAAACGGACGTATCACAAATGATGGAGTAGAAGATTTGTTTTGTATAAGCCACAGAACAGCTAGTACATATTTGAAAGACTTGGTTAAAGAAAATAAACTAAAAAAGATAGGGAAGTCAGGCAGAGGTGTCTACTACACCCCCACCAACAACTAGTTGGAACCCCGACTTCCACAGCCCTGTGGTTAAGCCATATTATAGACATCCACATGGACATGTATCTGACGGACATCGGATGTCCGTCAGATACCGATGTCCGTATGGTGTTTTTTGTCTATTTTCTAATGTTATAGTATGTGTCAATAATTTGACAATATAACCGTTGTGTATACAATGGTTATATTATGAAAACCGTATTAAATGTCAAAACTGATGTAGAGGTTAAAAAACAGGCTCAATCCCTAGCAAAGTATTTAGGTGTACCCCTTTCAACAGTTGTTAATGCATACCTTAAAGAATTTATACATACAGGTGAGTTCACATTGAGACGTGAGCCTAAAATTAGACCAGAGGTAGAGAAAGAGTTGCTTAAGGCATACGATGATACAAAAAAAAGAAAAAATCTATCTCCTACATTTAACAATGCAAAAGATGCAGTTGCTTGGTTAAATAGATAAAATATGGAGATTGAGTTTCATAAAAAATTTGATAAGCAATACTTTAAATTACCAAAGAAAAATCAACAACAATTTGCAGATCGTCTTGCAATTTTTATGAATGACAGAGAATCAAAGGTGCTTAATATACATAAGTTAAAAGGTTCCTTGAGTATGTATTTAAGTATGAATATAAATAGTGACATTAGAGCCTTGTTTGTTGAGTACGATAATAAAATTATATTTAAAAAGATTGGTACACATAGTGAATTATATAAATAATCTAGTGTGATAGGTAGTCCGATGGACATTGTGACGGACATCGGATGTCCGTCAGATACCGATGTCCGTATGGTGTTTTTATATATAAGACTGTAGCTGTATTGACAGAAATGATTAAATTGATTAATATAATTAATATGACCAATATAACAATTCCAGCAACAGAAGCAAAAACAAAGTTCGCTGAACTTATTGATGCAGCGAGGAATGAGCCTGTAACTGTTACTCGTAATAGTAAACCTGTTGCTGTAGTTATTTCTCCAGAAGATTATGAAAGATTATCCGCAGTTGACGATGCTTATTGGGGAAATAAAGCAACACAAGCAAAAAAAGCAGGTTTCCTTGGAAAGAAGAAAACATCGGATTTTATTTCCAATACACTTAATAGTAAAAATTGATGAAGGATCTGGATTTTGCAAAGAAAGTACATAAATATATTTCTACACTTGTTCCAAAGCATCAGAAACAAATTATTAAAAGCATACTTTTATTACAGGACAATGTAAGTCCTCAAGATTCTAAAAAACTCAAAGGATCTGATTACTATCGTATAGATAGTGGGGAATATCGTATTGTATACGATTGGAATGACACAACGATATTTATTCTTGTTGTTGGTAAACGTAATGATGATGAAGTATACAAAAAGTTAGGAAGAAAATAGACTAAAAAAGATAGGGAAGTCAGGCAGAGGTGTCTATGCCACCCCCACCAACAACTAGTTGGAACCTCGACTTCCACAGCCCTGTGGTTAAGCCATATTATGGACATGTACATGACGGACATCGGATGTCCGTCAGATACCGATGTCCGTATGGTGTTTTTTGTCTATTTTCTAATGTTATAGTATGTGTCAATAATTTATGTTTGATAAAAATTTAAATAGATTTGAAAGAAACGGGGTTACATTATTTTTAACAGGACTTTCTGGTGCTGGTAAATCTACCATTGCAGAGTTGTTAAATATAAAACTAGAAAAGATGCAAGACAGATACATTACACTTCTTGACGGTGACATAATTAGAAATAATCTAACAAAAGGTCTTGGTTTTTCAAAAAAGGATAGAGATGAAAATGTATGGAGAGTTGGTTTTGTAGCATCAGAAGTTGTTAAACATGGAGGACTTGTAATTTGTTCTATAATTGCTCCATATACAAAAGCAAGAAGAAAAGTAAGAAATTCTGTAGAAGAACACGGAAAGTTTATAGAAATCTATATTTCAACATCACTAGAAGAGTGTGAGCGTAGAGATACGAAAGGTCTGTATGAGAAAGCAAGAAGTGGCGTACTTAAAGGATTTACTGGGATTAGCGACCCATATGAAAAGCCAAAAAACGCAGAGATAGTTTTGGATACTGAAAATCAGACACCAGAAGAGTCCGTAGAGCAAATTATCGACCACTTAAATAGGCGCGGGGTTCTTAAATAGCACCAGTAAGTATGATATAGTTTTTTACACTATGAAAGATATTTCAAAAGCCATTGTATATTTGGGAGTTTTTGCAATCCCATTTATTCCGCTTATTATTGCAAACTCAATGTTCTTCCCGTTCATTACAGGAAAAAACTTCACATTTAGAATTATTGTAGAAGTAATTTTAGCCGCATGGATAATTCTTGCTCTATATGAACCACAGTATCGTCCGAAATTCTCATGGATTTTAGGAGGTTTTGCAGGATTGCTTGTTGTGATGTTTCTTGCAAATATTCTTGGTGAATATCCATTAAAAAGTTTTTGGAGTAATTTCGAACGAATGGAGGGGTATGTAACTCTTGTACATGTGTTTGCGTGGATACTTGTTGCTGGAAGTGTAATAAATACTGACAAGCTATGGAATAGATTATTTAACGCGACACTATTCTCAGCCGTTATTTTATCTTTTTATGCATTTGCACAACTTTCAGGTGAAATTACTATCAATCAGGGAGGATGGCGACTAGACGGTACTCTTGGTAACTCCGCATACATGGCAATTTATATGCTTTTCCATGTATTTATTGCCGCACTTATGTTTGTACGCTCTAAGACAAAAGGTCTTAAGTATCTGTACGCGACATTGCTTGCGCTTTTTGTATTTTTGCTTATTCAGACCGCGACTCGAGGCACGATTTTGGGAATGACAGGAGGTGCTTTGGTTGCCGTGACATATATGGCTTTGTTTGCAAGAGAGTATCCAGTTATGCGTAAAATCGCAACCAGTCTTCTTGTTGGTTTAGTTGTATTTGTCGCACTATTTATTACATTTAAAGATTCTGCCGTTATTCAGGGCTATCCTCAGTTGGCTCGAGTTGCAAATATTACACTTAGCGAAGCAGATGCGCGTTTTGAAATTTGGGGTATGGCACTTGATGGAGTTAAAGAACGTCCAATTCTTGGTTGGGGGCAAGGTAATTACAATTATGTATTCAACAAATACTACAAACCAGAGTTGTATAGTCAGGAGCAATGGTTCGATAGAGTGCACAATATAGTAATGGACTGGCTTATTGCTGGCGGTGTATTGGGTTTTATTGCGTATTTCTTTGTGTTCATATCAGCAATATATTATCTATTTGTAGAGCCGTTTCTTAAGAAAGGTGATGAATCCTTTACTGTGGCAGAACGTGGAATATTGATAGGTCTTCTTGCTGGATACTTGTTCCACAACATGTTTGTGTTCGACAATATTGTGAGCTTTATATTTTACGGCATGATTTTGGCATTCATACACTCTAAGGTTGCTAGGAGTGTGCCAAACATCAAAGACAGCAGGGTGAGTGAACGAGTAATTGCAAATGTTGCTATTCCTGTTGTTGCAGTTTCACTTATTGCAGTTGTATATTTTGTAAATATTCCAAATATTTTAGCCGCGAAAGACATAATTAACGCATTTCAGACAAATGACCCTATTGTGATGATGGCAGAATTTGATAAGGCACTATCACGTGGTTCTTTTGGTAATCAAGAAATTCGAGAACAAATGACTAGGCAAGCTCAGAGTATAATTCAATCTCCTCAAGTTTCTCCAGAAACTAAGCAGGCAGTGTTTGAGCAAACAGAAGCGGAGTTGTTAAAACAAATAAAAGAGAAACCAGGAGATGCGCGAGTTCATGTGTTCATAAGTTCGTTTTACAGGTTTACAAAAAATTATGAGCAAGCCACGGAACAGCTTGCGATAGCTCGTTCGCTTTCTCCAAATAAACAACAGATAATATTTGAACAAGCACTTGTAGAGATGCAAAAACAACAGTTTGGTCCAGCACTCAGTTTCTTTAAAGAAGCATATGAATTAGATACAAATTTTGGTAGAGCACGTACGTTCTACGCAGCAGCAAGTCTGTATGCTGGTAAGCCGGAGGTTGCAGATGAGTTATTGGTTTTAGAACAAGACATGAAGGCTTTTGCATTAGATGATTTTGCGGTAAACGCAGTATTTAACTCTAAGAACTATGACTTATTGCAAAAAGTATTTGCAATAAGAGTAGAAAACAATCCGAACGACCCTCAGATGAGAGTAAGTCTTGCTGTTGCATACTATGATGCAGGGGACATAGAAAAAGCAGTTGAAATATTAAGAAAGGCAGGTGAAGACATTCCTACATTTAAGGAACAGGCAAATGGTTTCATATCTGATCTTGAAGCAGGTAGGTTGCCAGGACAAGCAGATGTAACTGTGGGTGGAGAGTCTGTCGAGTCAAGAACCAACTCCATTTAAAGTTGGAACCCCGACTTCCACAGCCCTGTGGTTAAGCCATATATTCAGTAAGTCTTGCTGTTTTCAAAGTTGGAACCCCGACTTCCAACTTATTTCAACAAATAATAGGCCGGCGCTACGCGCCGGCCTATTCCTTTATATACAAACAAATCATATCTTTACATATAAAAGAATAGGTATAGAGTAGAAAGTGGAAAAGTTACTATACATAGATACATAAAGGAGGTGTTGCAATGAAAGAAAAAATAAATAGTGATTACATTGCTTTGTCTGATGACATAATAAAATATAAAGAATGTACATGTCTTCGTGAACTAGGTTTTGTGTATGCACCAACAACAAGAGCAAGTTGGCTTTATTTGGTTAGTGAAGCGTGGCAGATGTCTGGACTTCCTAAGGTTGGCGGTCTACAACAATATTTAACAATGATGTTAGAGCGTTCAATCAAGTTTTCCTCAATGGACGATTTATATATTGGACTTACTTTTTATCAAGATGAAATTTATTCATTAACTTTTGATAAGCAAACACACCAGCAGTTGGCAGATACAGTACTTTTATACTCCAGTCTTTTTTCTGGACATGTTATGTATAGACATTTTATGTTAAAAAGAGAATCGCTTATAAAGATAGGAGAGTCTTTGTATCATAGGTTATGGAAGATTACCGGTGATTTGATTTTTAAATTATTAAGTGATTTTTATACAATGGTCATAATGGTTTTGTCCCATGTTCGTAAAAGTATCGTTCTTTCATCAGGGTTAGGAAGTAAACCTATTGATCAAAATGAGATACGGCGTATGCAAAAAACCGCGACATCTTTCAAGAAAATTATTTTTCAATCAACATACAATGTAGAAGCACTTTAGCTGGTGAGCGCCCTATCAGGCGCTCGTTTTCTTTTTGAACACACCAACTATGATATACTCGCACCTATATGAATGTGTACATTAAACAACTGGTAGGTAAAGCACAAACGTCAGCAATATTTTTATTGCTTTTTTTATTTTTAATTATTCCTTATTTAGCAAATGCACAGACAACGTGTGGAAATTTTGTAGAGATAGATGATGCTGGTGTTAGAACAGAATATCCAATTACAGATTGTTCCAATCCATTTGGTGTGGTCAATGACAATCCAAACCTAGTTACAACATTCAACACAACGATTATTGAAGAAGCTGGAAGATATCCATTGTTGAATGTATTAGGCACAATATCAATCATAGGTTCATCAGCTTTTGATGCAACCGCGGTGCTTTATCTAAAAGATGGTGCAGACTATATAATTAAAAAACGTATAAGTAGGTTTCGTGGCGGTTATACTTTTGATGAAACAGGCACATATATTTTTGTAATTACAGAACAAATTGATGCTCCTCAGCTTTCTAATACTGGTAATTTCTTTTTTAGATTTCTTTCTTCAATCACGCCAAAAGCTATCGCTTTTGGCGACCAACCATCAAAAATAATCACATTTACAGTCACAGATGCGCCAACAGAGCCAGAAGGTCTTTCAAATATTTTGTTTCTACCGGGAATACAGGCAAGCAGATTATATTCCAAAGATGAAGGCAGTGAAGATAAATTATGGGAACCAGGAGGAAATAGAGATGTTAGGAGACTTGCAATGAATAGTTCAGGAAATAGTATTGAAAATGTATATACAAAAGACGTTATAGATGAGTTACCTATAACAGGTAGAAATATCTACAAAGGTTTTTTAAGTTTTTTAAATAATATAGATGACCCGTCTGGAGGTCCTATGGTTAAAACCTTTCCATATGATTGGCGCAGAAGTGTCTTTGACATAGTAAAAGACGGTACGTTAATGTCAGACGGTTCATACAAAAACCCAACAGCAGAGCTAGAATCTTTGGCAAATGTTTCTCCAACTGGCAAAGTAACAATAATTGCTCATTCAAATGGCGGTTTGTTAGCAAAAGCAATCATGGTTGAGCTTGAAAAGCTAGGAAAGACGGATTTGGTAGACAAAATAATCTTTATAGCTACTCCACAATTAGGAACACCAAAAGGTATTGCCGCAATATTGCATGGGTATGATCAGTCATTGGGCTTTGGTTTTTTAGTAAAAGCAGAAACAGTTAGAGATGTAATGGTAAATATGCAAGGTGCATATAGTTTGTTGCCGAGTCAAAAATATTTAGACTCATTGTCCACGCCACTAATTTCTTTTGACGGTTCCAGTAGTACAAAAATTTTTAGAGATGCATATGGTTTTGCAATTACAAATATAAATGAATACAAAGGTTTTTTAAGAGGTGATGAAGGTAGGGGTGATGCAGGAGACAAGTTAAATGAGCCTAGCAAGGTCAGTCCTGTTATGTTAGACAGCTCACTAGAAGACCATTCAAATATTTTGGATTCATGGACAGCACCACCTAGTACACAAATATTTAATATTGTTGGCACTGGTAGAGCTACTCCAAAATCCATTGAGTACAAAGAGTATCCGAATGTTAAGTGTCTAAATATAAATGCTTGTGTTAGTTTTCCAAAGATAGAAGCAACAATAAAATTCACTAAACGTGGAGATAAAACTGTGCTATTAGAAACCACAGAAAGTTCTGTTGGATTTAGCAAGTTTGTTGATGTTTTATCTGAAAAAGTTTCGCATGCAAAAATTACCGAATCAGACGCCGTACAGTCAGTGGTAAATAATATATTAAATGGTTCAAGCACAGATGCTGTAGAGTTCGTATCAGACACGGAACCTGCTTTTTCAGATATTGGTTTAGAAATAACGTCAATACATTCTCCGGCGCGTATATATATTCGTGATTCTGTTGGTAATATTTCAGGAAGGGCGACAGAAGGGGGAAGTTTTTTGGAAGAAATAGAAGGTAGTAGTTACTTAGAAATAGCTGGTGTGAAATATGTAATTGTACCGAGTAATATAGACTATGAAGTATTTATAGAGGGTGAAGGCACTGGTATATATACTCTAAATATTGAGACGTTAAGTGGTGATGATAATCAAGAATTAATTCACGAAATGACAGCTTCTGTTACACCAGAGATGGTTGCTACATACTCAAAGTCAGGAGGAGAGTTCAGTAATATATTTATAGACGAAGATGGGGATGGTGTAATAGATTCAGAAACCACTATAGATGGTGATGTTATAGAAATTGTTAGCCCATATGATGAACTTAACCAGTTTATAAAAAGCTTATCTTTGTCAAAGTGGCAAGAGGACTACATGCTAAAATTATCAAACAAAGCTGAGTGGTTTAGTGATAATAAAGACAAAAACAAAAGATACAAGAAATATGAAAAGGGAATACTCAGATTAATAAATAGAAGTGCAAGATGGTATAAGAAAAGAGGAATTATTACAAAGAGTGAATATAAAGAGTTGAGACAAATAATTAAACAAATAATTAAAAAATAAACATGTTAAAAGAGAAGAAATATAATTTGGCAATATTTTGTTCGCTATTACTTATTGCTGTGTTTGCGTATACATTATTTGAATTAAGGTGTTTTGGTAGATGTGACACATATGCGCTTATATATATGTATCTTAGTTCTGCAGGTATAGCAGTAAGTTTGGTACCGTTATTATTTTTTCACGGGAGAGTATTTATCGCTTGGCTAAAACATATTCTGTGGTGGTATTTGATTTTAGCCACTTTAATCTTATTGAAGCCTGACAATGATTTATTTCTTGAAAAAGAGGATTACATAGTTATTTTAGCGGTAATACTTTTTATTGTAACGATCGTATACGCACTAATAATGAGCTATATATTGAAAAAGAAAAACCAATAGAATATCTATAGTATATTTAAATATAAATATGCTTAAAAATAAGAAATATAATTT
>VAPH01075055.1_pt1 | contig 27565 bp, 30 predicted proteins | sample 3393861 | NCBI WGS metagenome assembly VAPH01 (sample SAMN08290439, study PRJNA428436) | hydrothermal vent metagenome | isolation source: Deep-sea hydrothermal vent chimney | place: Atlantic Ocean: South-mid Altantic Ridge | reverse complement strand
TTTCCCTGAGTTCCTCGCTGCCGTCGACTGAACGTGCGACGCGGAACAGCTCGTCGGTGATACGGGAGGTGTCACGTTCGGCCTTTGCAACGTCAAGCACCGCGGCGGCGTAACCGTCGATGCGTTGGGTGTGTGTCGCCTCGTCCATCTCTTACGCCTGCGCGCCGTCGAGATCGGCAATGAACTCGTCGACAAGTGCCTGAGAGGCGCCCCGGTCGAGACCCGACCCGACGACCTTCTCCGCAATGTCGAGCGATAGCGATGCCACCTCACGGCGCAGCGCACCCTCGGCGCGTTCGCGTTCGCCGGCAGCCTCAGCCTGTGCTCGTTCCTTGATCGCGGATGCCTCGGTCTCCGCTTTGGCGATGATGTCAGCCTTTGCCGCCATACCGTCCTTGCGACCCGCCTCAACGATTTCACTCGCCTTCGCTTCGGCGTTGGCAATATCTTTTTGATACTGCTCACGGAGGGAGGCTGCTTCAGCACGCTCTGCGGCCGCCGCCTCCTGCTCGCCCTTGATCGCTGCCTGACGCTTCTCAAGCGTCTCGTTCAGCGCTGGAACGGCGAACTTCCACACAACGAGAAAGACGATGGTAAAGGCGATGATTCCCGCGATGAGCTCGCTGGACGCCGGCAGAAGAAGATCGGTTCCTGACGCCTCGGCCTCCTCCCCGACTTCGACCGCCAGTATGAGCTGCGCTGCGTATACCTTCAACATCGGGTAACTCCTATGCCAGGAAGAAGAGAACGAACCCGATAAGGGCGAGGGCTTCTGTAAACGCGATACCGAGGAACATGGTCGTACGAACCTGTCCCGCCATCTCCGGTTGACGTGCCATTGCCTGCACTGCGTTTCCGGCTACAAGACCGATACCGATACCCGGACCGATCGCTGCGAGACCGTAACCGATAACGGCTAGTGATCCACTAATTGCTTCCATTGCTTGCCTTTCCTAGTGATTCGAACACAAGAGCGTGGGGGGATACCGAGCACTGCCCGGTGGTCTCCTAGTGCTCCGGTTGAACCGACGTTTGGATATATACCGCTGACAGGAGTGTGAAAATATACGCCTGGAGAACAGCTACGAGAATTTCGAAGAGATAGATGCCTAAACCAAGGGTGAACCAGCCGAACCCGATAGGGACCTTACCGAGCCCACCGGCGCCGCTGAGGAAAATCCAGCCGGAAGCCAGCAGCAAGGACAGCATCACATGGCCGGCAACGAGGTTGGCAAAAAGCCGTACGGCCAGTGAGAACGGCCGTACGAGGAACACTGAAACCAGCTCGATGATGCCCACCAGCGGCTTGATACCGACCGGGACGCCCGGCGGCCAGACGAGACCTTTCAGGTATCCGAATCCCTGTTCCTTGAAACCGGCGAGCACGAATAGCACCCACGTGACGAGCGCGAGGAAAATAGGGAGACCAATGCGCGATGTCACCGGGAACATGATGAAGGGCGTCACCGAAAAGATGTTGCCGACAAGGAGGAATAGGAAGAGCGACAGCAGGTACGGGAAGTACTTCAGGCCGTGCTCCTTGCCGATGATACCGACCGAAATCTCGTCTCGTACGAACGTCACCATGGACTCGACGATGATCTCGAATTTAGAGGGGACCAGAGAACGCTTACGCAGACCGAAGAACAGCACTGCTGCCACCAGCAGCGCGGCAAAAATCGTGAGAATGATGGTCCGATTGAGAAAACCATTGAACGGCAGCTCGAACAGCACGTTCACCGAACTCGGGACACATATGATTTCGTTCGCCGTGTCGCACACTTCGACGGCGAGAATCAGTTGCTCCACTCCAACTCCTTTTCCGCACCTCTGGTGACGGCGATCGCTTCCCATGTCAGTAGGGCGAAGTAACTCACCACTACAGAAATTCCTAGTGCTGTCTTGTCAATAGATGTCGTGGCGACGAGCGCAAACATCATGATCATGATGAGGCCGAGGCGCACAACGAATCCAAACAAGGCGGCGGCATGATACAAGCTCAAAGAGATCCGCGCAGATCGAGACATTATCGCACCGCTGATAACGAAGTTTAGAGCGACGATCACAGATCCCACAACAGCTGCGATTGCGCCACCCACGCCCGAGAAAAATCCAAACACAACCGCGAGGATCGGCGCTACAAAAACGATCCGCTGAGCAGTGTGCCATGCGATTTTCTGCTCGATCATGTCACCGTGGACGATGGGTCCGAAACGAGTCGCTCCATCATCCGTCGGCTGGCTGTTGTCGGCGAGATCACCGGAGAACTCAACGTCCACGCAGACGCTCCGCTTCCCGCTCGAGAACTGCCGACATAAGCCAAAGTTTGTAGAAACCAACGCTGAACCCGGCAACAATGCCGATGATTACGAACACTGGTCGGGTGTTGAGGAAATGATCGGCGAGGAGACCCAACAGGAGTCCCGCGACTATCGACGAGAGAAAATCTCCACCCTGTGAGAACTCCCCCACAACAGCATGTCTGGCTGCAGCCACGTCGCCGCTTCCTTGTGTCTCCGTACCTGCTTGGTCAGGCATGTAATCATCACCGTCCATACGGCTCCTCTACTTTGTGAATCAATTCACAAAGTCACGGCGATACGTTAGCAACACGTTCCGGAACTCGCCAAATACCGTGACGTCATGCGTGCCCGGGGAAACTCTCCGGGTAGCTCGGGAACGCGGCGGCGAGCGCCGCGATGCGTCGTGCAAGGTCAGCAACGACAGCCTCGTCGTCGCGCCCCCGCAGAACGCCGATCAGGAGTTCACCGAGTGTTTCCATGCTCGCCTCGTCCATGCCCGCGGTCGTTGCTGATGGTAGTCCGATACGCAGGCCGGATGTGACGAATGGTGAACGCGGATCAAAAGGAATGGCGTTGCGGTTCAGCGTAATCCCGACATCGTCAAGCAGTTTGGCCGCGACCTTGCCCGTGAGTTCCTCGTCGATTGACCGCAGGTCGATCATGAACATATGGTTGTCGGTACCGCCGGAGATGATCCGGACACCCTGCGCTGACATGTTGTCCGCCAACGCCGCCGCATTCTTCACGATCTGGTGAGCGTATTCGGAGAACTCAGGTGACCCGGCCTGCTCGAAACACAGCGCCTTGGCCGCGATCATCGAATTGTTTGCACCACCCTGGGCGTAGGGAAACACGGACTTGTCGATAGCCTTGGCATACTCCTCTTTGCAGAGGATCAGCCCGCCGCGTGGGCCACGCAACGCCTTGTGTGTCGTGGCGGTCACAATGTCTGCGTGGGGAACCGGATTCGGATGCGCTCCCCCGGCAATGAGGCCGATCACATGGGCGGCATCAATCAGTAGAATCGCACCGATCTCATCCGCGATGTCGCGGAACTTCGACCAATCGAGTAGGCGCGAATACGACGAATACCCTCCAATGATCATCTTCGGTTGGTGTTCGACAGCCAGTCGACGGACCTCGTCAAAGTCGATGAGCTCCGTTTCCGGGTCCATGCCATAGGCGACAACGTTGAACAAGTTACCGGAGAAGTTGACATGGCTTCCGTGGGTGAGGTGTCCGCCTTGGTCCAGTGACATCCCAAGGATGGTGTCACCGGGATCGATCACCGCAAGATACGCAGCCATGTTCGCCTGTGAACCCGAATGGGATTGAACGTTCGCGTGCTCGGATCCGAAGAGAGCCTTCGCACGTTCGATCGCCAACGTTTCCACCTCGTCGACGACCTGGCAGCCCTCGTAGTAGCGGCGCCCGGGATATCCCTCCGAGTAGTTATTTGTCAGCACCGACCCGGCGGCCTGCATCATGGCGAGAGACGCAAAGTTCTCCGATGCAATCAGATGGATCTTGCTGCGCTGCCTATCAGCCTCGCGGGCGATCATGTCCGCCAGTTTCGGATCCACCTCTTCGAGGGTGCGGGTATCGATCATGGTTCCTCCGGTTGCTCGAACCGATGGCAAGCGTAACGGAAATATGTCGACGCCGATCGCCTTTGACACGGTACGGGTTCTCCGTGCCGGGAACTCGGTACGCTGACCCGCTACAAGCTTGGGAGATGTCCGATAATCGACAACGAACAGCAGCCGACTTTCATCTACGTCGGCGACCCGATGTGCTCATGGTGCTGGGGTTTCGCACCCACGCTCGACCGGTTGGTCAATCGGTTCGCGATTCCTATGGAAACCGTCGTCGGCGGGCTCCGACCGGGACCGGATGCTGAGACCCTTGACGACCGTATGCGCTCGTACATCCTCGACCACTGGCGCCACGTGGCCGAGGCAACGGGACAGCCCTTCGACGAAACGGGACTCGATCGCTCTGACTGGCGTTACGACACCGAACTCCCTGCCATCGCAACAGTTCGAATGCGCCACGAGCACCCGGACGAGACCTTTCGATTCTTCAAGAGATTGCAGCGCGCGTTTTACGCCGAGGCAATCGACATTACTGACCCGACTGCGTACCAGTCACTTCTCGAGGGATTCGATGTCGACGCCGATCGGTTCATCGCGGATCTGGAAACGAAGGAGTGGAAACGGAGCGCATGGAACGACTTCTCGCGAAGCCAAAGTTACGGCATCCAGGGGTTCCCGTCACTCCTTGTTCAGATCGATCGCAGCGTCACGATCGTGACTCGTGGGTACGCTCCGTACGAAACACTCGAGCCGGCCCTCACCCAATGGTTCACGGACCAGAACATCCTCACAGCCGCCGGCGAGGCCTGTGCCGTCGATGGTGTCGATTGCTAAGTCGCCTCGGTGGCTTGTTCGGGTGCGGTCTTCATGTCGGCCATGCCAACAGCGACAAAAGCCAACGGTGCGCTCATGACGACGGCCACAGACGTCGGTGTGAACAGCGATATCCCGAAAGCGATGACGAACGCGCCGATAACCCACCACGTCCGGCGCTGCATCGTTTCGATGGACCGAAAACGCAGTGCGTAACTTGCTGCCACCCCCGTCGCAAGCGTAAAGGCGGCAGGGACCCCGATGGGGATGCCAATCAGGGTAAGTCCGATAGCCACGGCAAGGGTCACCGCGAAGATGGTGAAGGCGATCATGATCGCTCGCCGGGGACCGCTCCGGCTCATCGCTGCGAGGACCGCAACACCGGCAAGCGACGCCCCTATTGCCAGAACCCAGCGGCCGATAGACAGCGCAAACAATCCGCCCATAAGACCTAGCTGTGCAAGAACGACAGTTACACCGATGGCTACCGCTAGCGCACGCCAGCGGCTCGGTGGAACGACCTCGTCGGAGACTGTCACGCGCCCTTGACCGGTCCGGGCCGCAAGATCAGCGGTGACGGCAACGTCAGGTCGAGGACCGTAGAGGCCTGTCCCCCGGGTGCGGTTCCCTCGACGTAGTAGCCGACCGTGTCCCCAAATTGTTCGCGCGCCTCCGTGTGGTCCACGGCGCTGTGCCTGCCGGACAGGTTGGCACTTGTCACCGCAAGCGGACCGGTTCGACGCAGCAGTCGGAGCGCCGTCTCGTGGTTCGGACAGCGCACACCAACGGTCCGAGCCCTCGTGTCCCCGATCCAGTCGGGCACGGAGCCAAGACGGTTCAGCACCATCGTGAGACCACCCGGCCAGTGGCGGTCCGCAAGCTCGAGTGCACGATCGGTGAGTTCGGCAACTCGCATCGCCTGCTCGATGTCGGCGACGAGCAGCGCCAACGGCTTTTTGTTCTTCCTTCCCTTGAGGTCATACATTGCCTCAATGGCTTCCTCCCGGAACGGATCCACTGCTAGCCCGTATAGTGTGTCAGTCGGAAGCCCGATGATCTCTCCCCTACCCAATGCCGAGACGGCGTCATCAATCGTCATTCCAGTCCACCTCTCTCCTCCAGACATCGTACCCGACGTCACTACCGTGCGATACCGAAAAGGAACCGTTCGCGTCCCGCGAGATCGGGTGCGACCTCGGGACCGGTCGCGGCGAAAATCTCGGCAACCTCCCTCCCCTGGGTTTCGCCTATCTCAAGAGCCAACAGCCCGCCCGGTCGCATCCAGCCTATCCAATTCGCAGCGATACGGGAGTACATTTCGAGCCCCGTCTCCCCGGCGACCAGCCCGGCCCTCGGGTCGTGATCTCGGACTTCCGTAGACAGTGCTGCAAACTCTCGTTCGGCTAGGTACGGCGGGTTGACAACCAGAACGTCTATTCGCCCTCGAAGTTCGCCCGGCAGCGCCTCAAAGAGGTCACCCTCAAATAGCTGAACATCTAGCGCGGTGTAGTCGACGTTCTCACGCGCAAGCGACAGGGCATCGGGATCACTGTCGGTGCCATACACCGCGGCTTCAGGAATCGCATGTTTCAGGGCGAGTGCAAGACACCCACTGCCGGTGCATAAATCAACGATGACGTCGATCGGCTGGCCCTGAAGCCGGGAAACAAGTTGCTCCCAGAGGTACTCGGTTTCGGGGCGCGGAACCAGGGCCCGACTATCACACAGCAACTCCAGCGGACCGAACTGCACGGTTCCCTCAAGGTGCTGGAGCGGAACACCGGCGAGACGTCGACGGACCAGGTCATCAAGATCGCGCCACTGGTCTTGGGAAAGCTCGAAGCCACGGAGGACATCAAGCCGAGATGCACCAGAGACATGAATAGCGAGGCGAACGAGTTCGTGGTCGGGAAGAACACCCGACGCCAGAAACTCACGCATCGGATTACTCGACCTCGTCGAGGCGCTCCGCGGCCTCGTTGGTCATCAACGCTTCATGGAAACGATCAAGGTCTCCGGCGAGAATGTCGCTCAGGGAATGGAGTGTGAGACCGATACGGTGATCTGTGACACGGTTTTCCTTGAAGTTGTACGTGCGGATCTTCTCAGATCGGTCGCCGGTACCGATCTGACTCTTGCGCGCCGAGGCACGCTCGCCAAGCTGCTCAGCCATCTGCGCCTGATAGAGCCGTGCCCGCAGAACCCGCATCGCCTTGACCTTGTTCTGAAGTTGGGATTTCTCGTCCTGACACGTCACGACGATGCCGGTAGGTTTATGGGTAATGCGCACCGCGGAGTCGGTGGTGTTCACCGACTGTCCTCCGGGGCCCGTCGCTCGAAAGGTATCAATCTCTAGATCGTTTTCATGAATCTCGACCTCTACCGCCTCGACTTCCGGAAGAACTGCAACGGTCGCCATCGACGTATGGATCCGCCCCTGAGACTCCGTGTCCGGCACGCGTTGTACCCGATGTGGGCCGGCCTCAAACTTGAAACGGGCGTAAGCACCGAGCCCCTTGATCGAGAATGTGCCCTCTTTGAGCCCACCGCCGTCGGACACGGATGCGTCAATCGTTTCGAACTTCCACCCCATCCGCTCCGCAAACCGCTCGTACATCCGCATGAGATCGTCGGCCCACAACGCGGCCTCATCACCGCCCGCGGCGGAACGAATCTCAACAATCACGTCCTTGTCATCGTCGGGATCCTTGGGGACCAACATGACCCGCAGATTCGCTTCCACCTCGACAAGTTCAGTCGCCAGATCACTGACGAGGCCGGTGAGATACGTCACCATGTCAGCGTCATCTTCACCGACAAGAAGCTCAGTCGCTTCTACCTTCTCCGCCTCAGCTTCGAGATATCGGCGATACGCCGTGACGATCGGTTTCAGTTCGGCGTGACGCCGGGTCACCTCGCGATAGCGCTCCTGGTTGGAGAGGATCTCGTTGTCAGTGAGCTTGACGAGCGTGTCCTCAAATGCTTCGACAACATCGGCGAGTTTCTCGCGTACCTTGTCATCCATTCGATGGCTCGACTCGAGTACTTTCTGCGTTCAGCACGTCGTCGGGAATGCCGCCCTGGGCGATCAGATCGTTCGCTTCATCTTCGGTAAGAGCCGCAAGGAGTGATGCAATGGCGACCTCAACCTGGTCGTCGGTCGGTTCGTTCGTGGTAATTCGTTGGAGCCAGATACCGGGACGATTCGCCCACGCAAGCCACTTGCTCGTGGCACCGGCCTTCAGCAACTCGTAAGCAGCGCCCGCGACAACCGGAATCAGCACAATGCGAGCAACTACCTGCCACACGAGCGCGAGCGGGGCAAGCACGAGAAACACGAAGAAGGCGACCAGGCCGACGATCACGAGAAATGAAGTACCGCAACGGGGGTGCCGCGGGCTGAACTTCTGGATCTCCTCGATTGTCAGACGATCCCCCGCCTCATAGGCATGGATCGTCTTGTGCTCCGCTCCGTGGTACTGAAACACCCTTTGGATATCGTCGGAACGGGCAATCAACGCGATATACCCGACAAGTACGACGATGCGAAGCACCCCGTCCAAGATCACGAACGCGATACTGGAGTCGTCGAAGAACCGTTTCAACCAGTTGGCGGACATCACCGGAATGATGACCAGAATTCCCAGCGCAAACACGACCCCGACGATCATCGTGAGCCACACCTGCCACCGCTTGAGTTCTTCTTCTTCCTCGCCCGATTTCTGCGCAGACCATGACAGGGCCTTGAACCCGAGCGACAGGCTCTCAATGAGGACGGTTATACCGCGCAAGAAAGGGATTTTGGCCAGCTTTGACCGTGACGACAGGCGCGGAAGGTCATATCCCTCAGCTTCGATAATCCCATCGGGGCGACGGACCGCAACGGCCCACCCTGAGGGCGAGCGCATCATGACGCCTTCGATGACCGCCTGGCCTCCGACAGCCGCTCCGGGAGAACGACTCATGATTAACCCTCGGCTGAGGCGTCTTCACCTTCGGCCGGAGCGGACGCCTTGGCTTCGGTGTTGATGCCAACGTTCGCGTAACGACGACGGAAGCGTTCGACACGACCACCTGTGTCGATCAATACCTGCTTGCCGGTGTAGAACGGATGACTCTCGGATGAGATTTCAACCTTTGCAAGCGGGTACGTGTTCCCGTCTTCCCACTCAATTGTCTCCTTGGCGTCGATCGTCGACTGCGTCAAGAACATGAACTCCGACGACGTGTCCTGGAACACGACCGGGCGGTATGTGGGGTGAATATCAGGCTTCACGGCGTTTTCTCCTAGGTGAAGGGGGAACTGTAGTCGAATAGCGGCACATCGGATCTGTGCGGTGCCCTACTGCCCACTCTTTGCAATAGCCATCAGGAACTCAGCGTTTGAACGTGTTGTCTTGAGCCGATCGATCAGCAGCTCAAGCGCAGGACCGCTTTCGAGCGCCAACAGAACCCGGCGCAGTTTCCACACCTCTTGGAGCTCATCCGGATGCATGAGGAGATCCTCACGGCGAGTGCTCGAAGCCTCGACATCAATCGCAGGGTAAATGCGTTTGTCCGCGAGCTTGCGATCGAGGCGCAACTCCATGTTGCCGGTGCCCTTGAACTCTTCGAAGATGACCTCGTCCATACGGGACCCGGTTTCGACCAACGCGGTACCGAGGATGGTGAGCGAGCCACCCTCCTCGAGGTTGCGAGCTGCGCCGAAGAATCGCTTCGGCGGATACAGCGCCGTGGAGTCGACACCACCGGAAAGGATCCTGCCGCTGGCGGGCGTGGCCAGGTTGTAGGCACGAGCAAGGCGGGTTATGGAGTCGAGTAGAACAACAACGTCTCCACCGCCCTCGACAAGACGCTTCGCGCGTTCAATGGCGAGTTCGGACACCTGGGTGTGCTCCTCAGCAGGACGATCAAACGTCGAATAGATAACCTCGCCCTTAACGGATCGCTGCATATCCGTGACTTCCTCGGGACGTTCGTCGACGAGGACAACCATGAGATGGCACTCCGGGTTGTTCGCTGCAATCGAGTGTGCAACCTCCTTGAGAACAGTTGTCTTGCCGGCCTTCGGAGGCGATACGATGAGGCCGCGCTGGCCCTTGCCGATAGGTGCGATGAGGTCAATGATTCGTGGAAGAATCGCCAGCGGTTGATCATCAACCTCGAGACGGAGACGTTCATCCGGGAACAGCGGGGTGAGCTTGGCGAACTTCACCCGCTCCTTGGCTTCCTCGGGATCGATCCCGTTGACGGTCACCACTCGTACAAGTGCGGCAAACTTCTCTTGGGCGCGGGCCGGGCGAATCGGCCCTGACACGATGTCACCTTTGCGCAAGCGGTTGCGACGGACCAGGTTTGCGGCGACATACACATCGTCGTCGCCGGGCAAGTAGCCGGAGCAGCGCAAGAACCCATACCCCTCGGGAAGAATGTCGAGGATGCCTTCGCGTACTTCGAGCTCGGACTCATCGATCGGCTCGTATTGACGTTCGCGACCTTGGCCGCCACGTCGGCGACGATTCCGGTTGCGGTTACCACCCTGGCGCTGGTTGTCGTTGCCCTGGCGCTGGTTGTCGTTGCCCTGGCGCTGGTTGTCGTTGCCCTGGCGCTGTTGGCGGTCGCCGTCGTTGCGCTGACGATCGCCGTCGTTGCGCTGACGATCGCCGGAATTCCTCGACGACGACCGGTCGCCGCCACCAGACTCTTTGTCGTCGGATTCTCTGTCACCGGATGAGCCGCCTTCGGACTTTTTGCCGCGACCCTCGCTCGACTCATCCGTCGACTCGACAGCCGTAGCGCCACTGCCGTTGGAGGACTGCTTGACATCAGCAGGATCCGAAGCAGCTTCGCCGGCTACCTCTTTCGGCTCGGGCAGCAGGCCCTCGTCAAACGCATCTGCCGCCATGATCGCGGTGATCAGCTTGGATTTTTGTAGCCCTTCGTGGTCGACTTCGACCTTCCCCGCCATCGAACGGAGAGCGGCAAGACCGAGATCTTGAAGTCTGGCTCTGGTCGTCATGTGACTGATGCCCCTTTCGGCATGAATGAAAACCACCTCTTCCGCCACCGAGCGGAGACCGAAGCGCAGATAACGGCACGCTCACCTGTCGGTGGTTCAAGGTTTCCCCACACAGAAGCGCCGGAGCGGGTTGGTGGGAGATGGGATCGTAGAACCGATCCACACTTGATACTACCCGATCGGGGTTCGCATGCAAGTGCAGAAGCTCCGTAGCCGCCAAATCCAACAATCGCGAGACGCCGGCGGCTGCTCAGCGGACAGTGTCGGCAGGGTGGTTATCTGCCAGCCGTGCCGCTGTCGACTCGCATTACTGTCGACACGCGACGCACTGACGTAAGGCCTCCGACGGCCGCGACCGCGGCACGTTGTTTCGATTCGGCAGCTCGATGCGTGATCAACAAGAGCGTCGCCTCGCCGTGCTCCCCGTCCTGCCACACCGATTTGATACTGACGTCGTTGGCACCAAACTCGTGGGCGATCGCCGCCAGAACACCCGGTCGATCGTCCACTTCGATACGCAAATACCACTCGGTGTCGATTTCGATGAAGTCAAGAATCTCACCAGACCCGAATCTGATGGCCGGCGAGACCTCGGCGCCGGCGAGAATTTCTCGGGCAGCATCGATAACGTCGCCGAGGACCGCAGTTGCAGTTGGAGCCCCGCCGGCGCCAGGACCCGCAAACAACAATTCATCGATCGTCGGGCCCTTAATGAAGATCGCATTGGTAGACCCGCGGATGCCGGCCAGGGGATGCTCTTTCGGAAGCATCAGGGGATGAACCCGGGTGCAGATTCCACGCGGCGTCTTTTCGGCGACCGCAACGAGCTTGACGACGTATCCGAGATCGGCTGCGTTCTTCAGGTCCACCAACGTCAGATTCTCGATGCCTTCGTGGAACACGCTCTCAAAACCGACCCAGACACCAAACGCCAGACTGGAGAGAATGGCGGCCTTGGCGGCGGCATCGGCGCCCGAGATATCGGCGGTTGGATCGGCCTCGGCGTAACCGAGCTGCTGAGCCTCTTTGAGGGCTTGGTCAAAGTCCTGGTTGTCCTCGGCCATCCGGGTGAGAATGAAGTTGGTCGTTCCGTTGACGATTCCCATGACCGTATCGATCTGTTCCCCGGCAAGCGTCTCAGACAGCGGTCGGATAATCGGGATGCCGCCGCCGACAGCCGCCTCGAAGAGAAATGGCACACCGTTGCGGTCAGCAACGGCGATGAGCTCGGCACCACGAGCCGCGATGAGTTCCTTGTTCGCTGTGATCACCGGCTTGCTCGCCTCAAGGGCGGCAAGAATGAGATCACCGGCGGGGTCCAGACCTCCCATAACCTCGACGACCAGCTTGACGTCCTCGTCCTCGATCACGGCCATCGGATCGTCGGTCAGCACGCCGTCGGGCACCGAGAAGTCTCGTTCCTTGCTCAGGTCGCGAACCGCCGCCCGAACGATCCTGAGATCGAGACCGGTCTTGGCCCGAATCGCGTCGTTGTCTTCGGTGAGCCTGCGCACCAGCGAACCGCCGACAACGCCGGCGCCAAGTATCCCGATACCAACTGCGGATTCCATGGCCCGAGATAGTACAACGTCCCAACCACCACCCAGCGGCATCCTCCCGTTTTGGTGACGCTGGAGCAGGATTACTCCCCTCGAACGTCACCAAAACGGGAGAGGGGAAGATATCGCGACCAAATCGGCGCGCACCACTAGTTCGACTGATCCTGGGCTAGCTGGCGACATTCACCGTATGTCCGGCGGTCGGCCCCGACAAGGTTCTGCAACACCTCACGTGTCGCACCCTCGGGCACGTCAAAACCCCTCTCGCGCAGACACTGAGCGGTCCGCTCCAACTCGACGCTCAGCCCCTCAGGAGTCGACTGATTCTGGAACCCAAACACGTTTTCGACGGCAATGGAATACTCGGCCTCACAATCGGCTTGAATGGCGTCAACGGCGTCCCGGGCTGCATCACCGGGAAGATCCGCCCCCCACACGACCGCCATTTCGTATCCTCCGCCGAGTGGGTCGAAGACAAAGTCCCGGATCTCAACACCGTTCTCGACCTGACATTGCACGTTGGCGAGAATCGCCTTTTCTAGCTCATCGATGGTCACTGCGCCGTCGCTGAGGATCTCCTTCTGGAACTCGGTCGTCGATGCAACCAGCGTCTCAAGCCACGACGGAAACTCCGAATCGGTGGTGGCCGACGTGCCAGAGCACGCCGCCACCACCAACACAAAAGCCACGAGGCCGACGCGGAGACGGCCTCCGATCAACATGTCATCCCGATATCCACCGCGCCTCCTCAAACACCAAACGTACCAACCGCGAAGTCACCGGTGACGACGACGCCAACCCTGCCCGCCTCGCCACTCAGTTACCTTGCTCCTGGGCCAACTGGCGACACTCACCGTATGCGCGGCGGCTCGTACCTGCGAGGTTCTGCATTGCCTCGCGTGTTGCACCATCGGGCACATCGAATCCCTTCTCGCGCATACATTGCGCCGTTCGTGCGAGTTCGGCGCTGAGTTCCTCAGGGGTCGGTTGATTCTGAAACCCAAACACACTTCCAACCGCCATCGAGTACTCTTCCGTGCACGCATTTTCGATAGCGTCAAATGCCGCCAGCTCTGCATCTGTACGATCCGCCTCCTCAGCCGCGACAGACATGCCCCACTCGGCGTTTTCGGAATCGAAACTGAAGTCCGTGATGGGAATCCCGTTCTCCTCCATACACTGCACCGTTGCAAGAACAGCCTTCTCCAACTCGTCAATCGTGACCTCACCGTCACTGAGAATCTCCTTCTGGAAATCCGTCGTCGACTCAACCATGCTTTCGAGCCACGGAGGGAACTCAGAGTCGGTGGAGGCGGGCGTACCCGAACATGCCGCCGCCACCAACACAAGGACCAGAAGGCCGGTACCTGTGAGACCTCTGGTCACAATGTCGTTCCGAACTTCACGGCGTCTCCTCGCTCACCCGGCGCACCGAACCAGGCACCAAACGCTAGCTGCAGGAGTCAGTCCGACTCGTCCTGCGCTAAACGACGACACTCGCCGTATGCTCCATAATCCGACACGGCGAGTTCCTGAAGCTGCTGCTGAGTCGCGTCGACGGGTACCTCAAGCCCCCTTTCACGCATACACTGCGCGGTTCGTGCGAGTACCGCGCTGAGTTCCTCAGGAGTCGGCTGATTCTGGAACATGAACATGCCCTCGACTGCGATCGAATACTCGATCGTGCACTTCTCCTCTATCGCGTCGAGAGACTCGAGGTCCGAGTCATCGGGACGAGCCTCCCCCCACACGATGGACATTTCGTATCCACCACCGAGTGGGTCGAAGACAAAGTCCCGAATCTCGACTCCATTCTCCTCCTGACATTGCACGTTGGCAAGAACCGCCTTCTCCAACTCGTCAATAGTGACCTCGCCATCGCTGAGGATCTCCTTCTGGAAGTCAGTCGTCGACGCAACCAGACTCTCAAGCCACGGCGGAAACTCCGAATCGGTGGCGGCCGGCGTACCCGAGCACGCCGCCGCCACCAACACAAACGCCACAAGTCCGATGTGGCAGTGTCGCGCGGTCAATACATCTTCCAAACACTCTTGGAGGAAAGGTCCGAACTCCAGACTGTGTGCCGAGTCCAGTTAAATAGGTCGTATCCCGCCCATACATAGACATAACCTGTCCATCTCGTGTCTCGTACGATCGTCCAGGCGCCATCGACTTTGATGTTGGCTTCGACCTTCACCTTGGTGCATAGTCCGGTGTAGAGGTTCGTCTCAGCCTCGACCACATCGTTGTTCAATCGGTGCCACGACCAATAGACGCACTCGGTTGTGCCACCGCTGACGATGTGGTTACTGCCGGCGGAAGCCGGTGTTACGGTCGTGGTCATCAGGGCGACGACCAGGAGTAGGTAGATGATTCTTTTCATGTGCTTTCCCTTCTTCGGTTGGTCAGGACCGTCGCGCACACCGAATCAAGACCGATACCGAAAGGATACCGACCCGATGTCCCTTTGTGGGGGGGGGATCGCGAAAAGTTTCCTTGTCACCGCTCCTTGAGCAGCGTTGCGATATGAGACCGTGACAACAGTGCATAGGCCGGCGGACCGAGTGCGAGCGCCAACACCACCCCGGAACTGGACGTGAGAAACCCGATCATTGATTGATCCAATCGAAGGCTATCGAACAGTCGCAGCCCGACCACGGCGCCCCACAGCAACCCCGCGACCGAACCGACAACGGCTATCAGGGCGGTCTCGATCCAGCCGAGCCGGTACAGGTCGAGCGTCGACATGCCCAGCGATCGGTAGAGCCCCAGCTCGGCTCGGCGAAACCACACACCGATCCAGACGATGAGGGCCAGCAGGGCACCGCCGGGGATCCACAACGACCGGGTGCTGCGCTCGACGAGACTCTGCAGCGGATCACGTGTGAACTCGCCGGTTGGTACGAGTGATCGAATCCCGATGTTCAACTCGTCCTTGTCGAACCAGGAAAGCAGCTCACCCTTGGCGGTGGGCTTTGCCTGGGGAGAAAACTCTACCCAGCATTCATCACCGTCACCTGCCGCGACGCTTGGGATCATCACCCACCGACTCGCCGCCTCGTACCGCCCCGACACATCAACGACGCCGGCGATCTGCACGACGCCGGCGACCCCGCGGGGTTCGACCGTGACGCCAGCGGCAAGACCGAGCTCGTCCGCCGCAGCCTGCCCGACAAAGAACTGGCCAATCGGTGCCGACAAACCAGGGGTCCGATCGCGAGCCCAGACATCCAGCAACCTGCCCGACACCTCAACCGTTTGGAACCGCACTCCCGGGGCAGTCGAGAAGATAGTTTGTTCCGCCCGCCGCACGCCCCCGGCGGCGAGGACATGGTCGAGTCGGTTGAGCTCGGTACAACGGTCGAGTTGGAGGGTGCCGTCTTCGACACCGACCACAAAGACGTTCAGGCCGCGTTCGGCGAATGCCTGCTGGTCCTGGATGACACCATCAACGAAAGACACCTCCGCAAGGAAGAGACCGGCCACCACGCCGGCGAAGGCGGCAATGACGATCAGGCCGCGCAGACCCGAGCTAACAATGTTGCGAACACCTTCACCGAGCAGTGTCCGAACATTCCACATATCTACCGCACCGACAGTTGACCATCGCGCAGTTCAATAACCCGGTCCATACGCTCCGCAACATCGGGATCATGGGTCGCGACAATGAGAGCTGAGCCCTGCTCGCGAGCCGCCAGGAGGGCATCCAGGACACGAGAAGTCGTCGCAGAATCAAGCTGCCCGGATGGCTCATCAGCGAGGATGAACCGAGGTCGGCCACACAGCGCTCGGGCAATGCACACGCGTTGGAGCTCACCGCCCGACAGTGTCTGGACGGTGCGGCGTGATAATCCGGACAGACCCACCATCACGAGCGACTCTTCGGCCTCGACATACGCACTGGAGCGTTCCACACCCTGGCCGAGCAATGCCAGCGCAGCATTGTCCCGAACCGATCTGCGCGCAAGCACGTTGGTTGTTTGGGACACCCACGCAAAGTCGCGGGACCGCAATCCCCGGCGAACTCGCCCTCCAGGGATGCTCTCACCGTCGAGCAACACGTCTCCGGACGTCGGTGGCATGAGCAAACCCAGGATCGAAAGCAGGGTCGTTTTGCCCGACCCCGACGGCCCCATGATCGCTGCCGTCTCACCGTCTCCTAACTCCAGGGACACGTCGCGCAACACCGGTCCGGCGTTGGCGCGGTAGGTGTGGGTGACGTCGCGAACCGCTAGCGACATGCCCACACATCCAGGATCTCGACGGGGTTGACAAGCACCTTCTCACCCGGCTGCACACCCGTCCCGACAAACGCCACGCCGGCGGTCGCTCTTGCCAGCTCAACCGGGACGGCCGCGAATCCGTTGCCGTCGGCTTTCCACACGCAGACACCGCCGGTCCCGTCCGAGATCACAGCCGAGGTCGGGACCGTCGCGACCTCTGTCGACGTGGTTGAGCGGACAAATCCTTCGACCGCCTCGATCTCGGAGTTCACATCGAGCAAGGTGGACACGGAGCCGAGGTCCAGAACAGTCAAACTGTCTGAGAGAGCGATGGGATCTCCGTCGGAGGGAGCAAAGACAAGGTCGCCCAACGTGGCCACCGTCTGGCCTTCGCGCACCTCGACAACGGCTGCCGTGAGTGATCTGGGACTCAAGACCAAGGGTGACCCGGTGCCCGGTGCCGGGTCATCAACCGCGACGAGCACCGTATCCACCACCAGCGGTTCGCTCGGCAACCAGAGAACAAGTTGGGGCAGGAAAACTCCACGGGGATCCGGGTCTCCCAACGATGTGCGCCACGCCTTGACGGCGCGATCCGTCTGGTAGCCGTAGGTCCCGGTGATGTCAGCGGTGTAGAAGCCGGCCTCGGTCAGATACTCCTGGAGCCACTCCACGTCCGGTCCCTTGTCTCCCCGATCAAGAGTCCTCACCATGGGTTGTGGCGTCGCGAGCGCCACACGATCGATGCCGTCGACCGCGAGCACGATGTCACCGCTGATGATCGTACCGCCGCTCCCGGCGGCAACACGCGTCACGCGCCCGTCCATTCCCGGCGATTTGAGCGTCAGACCGTCCGACCACTCCAGTGCAAGGGTGGCCGCCGCCTGGGTATCGAGACTACGGCGACCGGCCTCGGTCACGATCGGAACCGGACCGTCGGTGACACCGTCGAGGGTGTCTGAACGCGATTGTGCTCCGATCAGGAAAGCGACCGGGCCGAGAAACGCAACCGTTGCAAATACCGTCCCGACCACCACTCCGACGAATCCCCGGTTGCGTTCGGCCATATACCCATAGTAGCCAACAACTGGTCACACGTGGGTCCGGTTCTCTCAACCGTTCTTGTGACGTTTGGACGCAATTATTGCCCCCAAACGTCACAAGAACGGACAGATCGTCTTTATCGTAGGGAGATGTCCCGTGACAACACGTCGTCCATCGTCTCTCGGCGCATGAGGAGACGAGATTCTCCGTTTGAGACGAGGACCGCAGCGGGTCTGGTGAGCCGGTTGTAGTTCGACGCCATCGACATCGTGTACGCACCGGTGGCGGCAACGGCGAGCACGTCGCCGGGGGTGATGTCGTCGGGAAGCGGCGCCCGCTCACGCACCAGGTCGCCGCTCTCGCAGTGTTTCCCGACGACGGTCATCGGCACCATCGTGTCGGACCCGTTGCGGTTCGCCAGGATGACCTCATGCTCGGCCTGGTACAGCGCCGGGCGGATGTTGTCACTCATGCCGCCGTCCACGGAAACCCAGGTACGCAGACCGGGGAGCTTCTTCACGGTACCGACCGTGTACAGCGTGAGTGTCGAAGGACCTATCAAGGCCCGTCCCGGTTCGACGAACAACGAGAGCGCCGGATAGCCGAGCCGTCCACATGCAGCGTCAACGGCCGCGCTCACGGCCTCGCCGTAGCGCTTGACACCCACCGGGTGGTCCTCGTGGGTGTAGCGGATACCCATCCCGCCGCCGACGTTCATCTCGGTGAGGGTGATGCCGTGCGCGTTGTGCCACGATGCCAGCAGCCCTATCAGGGTGTCGACGTTGGCGACGAGCGGATCGGTCCCGAAGATCTGAGATCCGATATGAGCGTGGATGCCGACAACATCGACATGGTCGAGGCCGAGCGCCACAGTGATCGCCTCTTCGGCGAGTCCGAGGGCGATTGAGAATCCAAACTTCGAATCGTCGTGACCTGTGCGCACATACTCGTGGGTGTGGGCATCGATCCCGGGGGTGATGCGGAGCCAGCACGTCACCGGCTGATTGCGCTCGGCGCCGATTGCCTCGATCCGATGGAGTTCTTCGATGGAGTCCACCACGATCCGAGCGATACCGCTGTCAACCGCCTGCTCGATCTCGTCGACCGACTTGTTGTTCCCATGGAAAACCACATGCTCCATCGGAATACCGGCGTGTTGGGCGGTTCGGAGTTCCCCACCGGACACAACATCAATCCACATGCCCTCTTGGTCAGCGATCTGGAGCACACCGGTCGTACACCATGCTTTTGATGCGTAGGCGATCGTGGCGCCACCAAACGCGTGTCTGTAGGCGCGACAGCGAGCACGGAAGTCGTCCTCATCGGTGACCAGCAGGGGCGATCCGTACTCAGCGAGAAGGTCCTCCACGAGGATCCCTCCGACGGACACGCGACCATCGGTATCCCGATCGATGTTTACCGGCCACGGTGAAGTAATCACATCCGCTCCGGCGCTTCAATACCCAACACCTCGAGGAGGTGACCAAGGGCATATCGGGTGTGCGCAACGAGTCCGACCCAGCCGGCACGACGGTCGAAATCTTTCTCAGTAAGCACGTGGCAAACCTCGTAGAAACGGTTGTACGCCGCGACGAGCTCGTAGGCGTACTCGGCAATGTGGTTCGGTGCACGGAGCTCTGCGGCCCGTTCGATGACCTCGGGAAACCTCGCCAGTTCCAGGAGGAGAGCTCGCTCCGGCTGATACGTCGGCGGGACGATGGCGCCGGGATCGACACCGAGATCCGCTGCATTTCGCAAGAGCGAAGACATGCGAACCGTTCCATAGAGAAGATACGGCCCCGTCTTGCCATCGAACGACGTGAACCGGTCCATGTCGAAGATGTAGTTCGACTCGCGATGGTTGGAGAGGTCGCCGAATTTCACAGCCGCCAGACCGACCATGTGCGCAATCATGAGGCGTTCCTCCTGCGGATAACCCGCCGCCAGATCGCGTGCATCCATCTTGTCGAGACTTAAGGCAGCCGCCTCCTCAAGCATGGCCCTCAGTGTCTTCACACCCCCGGTGCGTGTTTGGAAGGGTTTGCCGTTTGGACCGTTCACTGTGCCGTTGCCGGCGTGTTCCAGGACAATCTCCGGACCTGCGATACCGGTGATGCGAGCCGCACGAAACACCTGCTCAAAGTGGAGTGACTGGCGAATGTCCACCACGTAGATCATCTCGATAATGCCGAGCGATTCAATGCGATCCTGGATGGTTGCGAGATCCCAGGTCGAATAGAGGGTTGCCCCGTCCGACTTAGCAAGGATCAGAGGCGGGATATCGCGATTGTCATCTTCGGTTTGCACGCGGATGATCAACGATCCGTCCGATTCTTCCGCGTATCCGTCGGCGACGAGCTTCTCGATGAGAGGCGCGAGCAGGTCGTTGATATCCGACTCACCGTGCCATAGGTCGAACTCGACACCGAGTTCGTCATAGTTCTCTTTGATTGCCGTGATCGACACATTACGAAAGTGCTGCCAGAGTGCCCGATACCCGGGACGTCCGTTCTGGAGTTCGAGGGTCGCCTTGCGAGCACGCTCAGCGGCATCCGGATCGTTCTTGCAGCGCTGCGATGCTGCGGGATAGATCTCCTCGAGTTCGTCAATCGTGACCGGAGATTCGTCGGGATACGGCCCCGAGAAACCTTCGTCAAAATACGGAAGCTCCGGCATCCTGGCTTCGACTTCCACGATAAGTTGCCCCATCGGAGTCCCCCAATCGCCCAGGTGGACATCACCGATGACGTCGTGGCCCCGAAACCTCAACAGCCGCTTGATTGACTCGCCGATGATCGCGGGACGCAGGTGCCCGACGTGGAGCGGCTTAGCGACGTTCGGACCGCCGTAGTCGACGAGGATCGACCGCGGTTCGACGGCAGAAAGGCCCATCCGTCCGCTCCCGACAACACCGTTGGTGGCGGAAGCGAGAGCGGCGTCGGTCAGTGTCAGGTTGATGAACCCGGGGCCGGCGATCAAAGCCGACTCGATTCGTTCGTCCCCTGCGATCTGATCGATGACATCCTGAGCAATGTCTCGTGGGTTACGGCTCGCCGGTTTAGCGGCCGGGAGTGCACCGTTGCATTGGAACTGTGCCAGCTCGGGGCGTTGGGAAACCACGACCTCGCCATACGAGGCATCGAGTCCCAAGGCGACAAATGCCTGAGAAACAAGATCAGTGAGTTCAGTAAGGAGAGACATCGGAGCCACCCTGCACGGAGCGAAGTGGTCGCAAGGATAGGCGTTCCGGATGGAGGCTCGATCTACCCTCTACCGGGACGGCAAATCGCCCTGCGTGTCAACGTCGATGAGGTCGGATTTTACCAACGGCACCCTGACGACATTTTCATATCCTGATCGCAGCAACTCGCGAGCACCCCGGTCGCCGGAGATTGCCATCAGCCGATCAAACCATGTCCTTGGAAACACGGTCGGGTGGGACGGTGATCCTCGAAACGTCGCTTGCACGACTGCGTCCGAATCGACATCCGAAGCCGCAATGACCGCTGATGCGTCCTCGCGATCGAGGCCGAGCGTATCCCCCATAACGACCGCGCAACGCTCCACGGTCGAATCACCGGCTACCACGGCGACACCGGCCGCCAATGACGCCGCCATGCCGGATTCCCAATCCGAACAAACCACCACGTCTATGCCATCGGGAATCGACTGTCGAACAGAGTCGGCTTCAGCACCGAGCACGACAATGATGCGACCCGGCGCCCAGGACCTAACGCCGCCGAGGACGCGCGTGAGCAACGTTTCTCCACCGATATCGGCGAGTTGCTTCGACGATCCGAATCGTTTCGATCCACCGGCGGCAAGGACCACAACAACGAGATCGGAGTCGGTGGTCACGACCCGACCACTTCCTCGGGGGTTCTTCCGACGACTCTCAGATAGTTCTCAGGATCGGTGGCGCTTTCGGTGTTGATCACGACAACGGTCGCATCGGGTCCCAGGCCTATGTCGGCGAGTCTCCCGCCTCGGGCGATCGCAAGTAACGCACCGAGTCCGGACGAGCCGGTCTCACCGGACACCAGTCCGTTGGCGGCGTAGGTGCGCATAGCTTCGTAGGCGTCCTCATCATCGATACCGACCATCCAGTCGAGACCGTCCCGCAGCACCGGGAACGCCAGCGGCGACACAGTTCCACAGTTGAGGCCAACCATGTGGGAGACAAACGGACCCGGTAGCGTCACGATCTCGTTTGCTTCAACCGCGGCCATCACGCAGTTGGCGTCCGACGGTTCCACACCGACGATTGTCGGACTGTCCGGTCTCGTCTTGAAATACGTCACCACGGCAGCCCCGAGCGCACCAACACCGAGTTGGACGAACACCGCGTCGGGTTCGACACCGAGTTCGGCGAGCTGGACACCGATCTCGGTCATGATGGTCGAATAGCCGTCAGCGACCCAGGTCGGCACATCCTCATACCCCTCCCATGATGTGTCGGAGATAACGAGCGTGTGGTCATCAGCCTCGAGCGCAGAGATCGCGACTGCATCGTCATACGTCCCGTCGACGACCGTAACCGTCGCACCCTCTGATTCGATGCCGGCGATCCTTGCGTCCGCGGTACCGACCGGGACCCAGATCGATGCGCTGAAACCCATCCGTCGGGCCATCGAAGCAACCGCTCGACCGTGATTTCCATCGGTCGCGGCTGCCAGCCGCAGTGGAAGAAGCGGCGCCCACGCAGCGGCGAGTTCATCAAAAGTATCCCACTCGGGCTCCTCCCCGGCGAGATCGCAAACGGCCCGGTAGATCGCCCACGAGGCCCCCAGCATCTTGAACGCCGGCAGACCATACCGCTCGGCTTCGTGCTTCACGAGCAACCGTCCGATGCCGATCTCCGAAGCCACTCTCGGCAGATCCACAAGATCGGTCGTGGCATAACCATCGAGACGTTTGTGGAATTCGAGGATTCGCGGATCGGACTCGAACGGTGAATCCACCTGTTCCAACACTCGTTCGTTCCTCTTCAGAATCATTCGTTCCCTCTCGCCTACAGGATTCTCTCGGGCAGCCGCAGTCGCGGACTTGTCCCGGCGCCAGCCTAGCTTTACACTTTGTCAAGTGCATTACCGGCGGCCGTGTTGCGTGAACCTCCTCACCGCGAGCAGAGGGCGATGCCCCACAAGAACAAGAAGGACGACCACGATGAGCGAAGTTATTCGGGCGGCACTAGTCCAGGCTGAATGGACCGGCGACCGCGACTCGATGGTCGAAAAGAACATCGGGTACGCCCACGACGCTGCGAACCAGGGAGCAACAGTCATCTGCTTCCAGGAAATCTTCAACGCCCCGTACTTCTGCAACAAGCAGGAGAACCGGTACTTCGACACCGCTGAGGCAATCCCCGATGGGCCGACGGTTCAATCCATGATCAAGGTCGCCAAGGAGACCGGCATGGTCGTCCTCGTACCGATCTTCGAAAAAGTCGACGAGGGCACGTTCTATAACACCACCGCGTTCATCAATCCGGACGGTGAGTTCCTCGGGATCTACCGCAAGACGCATATCCCCCAGGTCGAGGGATTCTGGGAGAAGTTCTACTTCCGCCCCGGCAACACCGGTTACCCGGTGTTCGACACCGCCGTCGGACGCATCGCCGCCTACATTTGTTACGACCGCCATTTCCCCGAGGGTTGGCGTGCGCTCGGCCTCAATGGAGCCCGGATTGTGTTCAACCCCTCGGCGACGACGCGGGGACATTCCAAACACCTGTGGCAGGTCGAGCAACCTGCGGCTGCGGTTGCGAACGAATACTTCGTCGGGGCCATCAACCGCATTGGGAGCGAAGACCTCGAAGGCACCGACTATTACGGAACGTCCTACTTTGCGAACCCGCGGGGCGAGATTGTCGGGGACGTCGCCTCAGACACCGAGGACGAAGTTGTTGTACGAGACCTCGATATGAGTCTGATCGAAGAGGTGAGACGTCATTGGGCGTTCTATCGGGACCGCCGACCCGAAACATACGACTCTATTTCGGCGCGCTAGGAGTCTGCTGATGAACACGGTTGCACACAGCCACACCGCCGACGATCATTAACGCAATGGAGAACACTGAGACCACAGGAGACACGCTTACGGGCGAGTTCATCATTGAACCGTTCGTTCCGGGCGAGCTAGGGGAACACGTCATGGCCGGTATCGAAGCAGCCAAACGAACCGGTGTCACCGTTGACGTCGGTCCGTTCGGGACGACAGTGACCGGTGAGCGCACGGCCGTATTGGAAAGCATCAACGCTCTCCTGCCTGCTGCACTCGACTCTGGCGCTACTCGGCTGACACTGACGATAGAGACCCGGTCGTGACACTCGACCACCCGCTTGTAGAAGCGGTCAACCCGATCGTGGAGGCGTTGGGCGCAGAGATACTTCCGCCGGACCAGGCCCAACCCGGTGATATTCCGCTGCGATGGAACGGAACCGACATCGCCGTGGTTCGCCTCACCGGACTCGAGGGTGCTCTGGATCACATGATCGCCAGCATTGAAACGGAGCTAGGGGCTCCCCTTGCCGAGTTGTCACGAGAGAAGAAGCAGCAGGCCGTGGGGATTCTGGAGTCGCGCGGTGCGTTTCGCATGAGGAAATCGATCGACGATGTCGCCGACCGCATGCAGGTGAGTCGCATCACGGTCTACAACTACCTCAACACCGTGAACAAGACCTAACTCTCCCGTTTTGGCGTCCATTTGGGCGATATACGCCCAAATGGACGCCAAAACGGGGATATCTAGCCGATGCCGGCGGCTCGCAGATGTTTACGGACTAGGTCAGGCGTCAGCGGGAACTCGTCAATCCAAACGCCGGTCGCATCGTGAACTGCGGCGATCACCGCCGGGGCACATGGAATCATCGGCATCTCGGCAATACCTCGAATTCCCCACGGTCCCTGTGGGTCGGGAAACTCAAGGTTCACAACTTCAAGGTCACGAGGGATGTCAGCAACACCCGGAATGAGATATCCGCTAAAACGTGGATTGACGATACGGCCGTCCTCAACGACGAGCCGTTCCGTCAACGTGTACCCGAGTGCCTGGACAACGGCACCCTCGATTTGGCCCTCCGCCAACATCGGATTGACCACACGGCCGGCGTCCGTGACACACACCATCCGGAGAATCTCGATGTGCCCGGTTTCAATATCGATCGCAAGTTCGACGGCCTCGGCGACATACCCACAGGTAATAAACGGAGCTCCGACACCCGTGTCGGGATCGATCGCCTCCGATGCAGGCGGCTCGTATCGATAGTGCCCGCGTGCCGGTCTCGTCCCGTCCCCCCAGGCCTTCTGGGCAACAGCCGCCGCTTCGCCGATTGCATGACCCGCCATCCACGTCAACCGAGAAGCAGACGCCGATCCCGAGTCACCCGACGATGCAGTGTCAGACATTTCCCGGTTGACCTTCTCAACGGGCAAGCCGAGCGCATCGGCAGCCATCTGGGCGAACACCGTGTGGGCGCCCTGACCGACATCTGCGCCGGCGTGAAACACTGTTGCCGTGTCGTAGTCATCGGTCTCGCCGGACAGTTCGATCGTTGCTTCGCACCGTTCCGGGAAACCGAAGGAAAACCCCACATTCTTAAAACCAATTCCGAGACCGGTCCCGGTCCTGATCGCGGCATCGGTCGGCGGCAGCGACGCAAAGGGAGCCAGGTCACGCACCGTGGGTGTTTCATCCCAGGCGTCTGTGCGAGTGGCGCACTCCTCGAGAACCTGGTCCATGGTGATCCCGATCGGAAGCGGCCGCGACGTGATCGTCGGATCGCCTTCCCCGAGGAGGTTGCGACGACGAACTTCATACGGGTCGAGACCGAGAAGGTCGGCAATCTTGTTGATCTGCGACTCGCACACAAAACCTGCTTGCGGCGCTCCGAACCCCCGGAATGCCCCGCCGGGGACGGTCGTGGTGTAGATCGCCATGGAGTCGATGCGAACGTTCGGGACCGCATACGGACCCGCGATGGCGACATGAAAGTTCCCCAGAACCTTGTTCGAGGTGTAGTTGTACGCCCCGGCGTCCATATATACATCGGCGTCGACGGCAACGATCTTGCCGTCGTTCGTTGCTCCCCACTTGGTCACAACCCGGGCACGGTGTCGTTTGTGGTGACCGAGAATGCTCTCCTCGCGGTTCCATATGGAACGAATCGGACGGTCGATGCCCAACGCATGGACCTTGCGGGCAGCAAGCGCCATCACGATCTGGAGAGTCATGTCCTCTCGTCCACCGAACGCTCCCCCGATAGCCGGATAGATCACACGGATGTGGTCAGCCGGGATATCGAGTGCATGGGCAATCTGCTCACGGTCCTCGTGGGTCCACTGGCCCGCGATCTTGACCGTCACGCGACCCTCGTCGTCGATATACGACACCGCAGCCTCGGGCTGGAGATACGCGTGCTCCTGATGCGGCATCTCGTAGATTGATTCAACGACGACGTCGGCAGCATCCCAGCCGGCATCCATGTCGCCACGACGAATCTTGTAGTGGTAAAACACATTGGTCGGCTTGCCGTTGTGGGGATGGACCAGCGTATCTCCGTTGAGGGCGGCATCGATGTCACCAACGATCGGGAGATCCTCCCACTCAACAATGAGGGCCCCGGCACCGGCAACGGCAGCCTCGACGGATTCAGCGATGATGACCGCAATGTGGTCGGCCTCCCATCGGGAAATGTCAGACGGCACCGCGCTGCGCCCCGTCCCATCCACGCCGACGATGACCGGCTGGTCAAACATCGTGAGACCGTATTCGTTCATCGGGACGTCGGCCGCGGTGATGATAGCCACGACGCCCGGGACCGCATACGCGCGCGTTGTGTCCATGGACACCATGCGGGCATGCGGCTTGTTGGAGAACACGACCTTGGCATGGAGCGGGTTGTCCAGGGGAATATCGCCCGGATATAGCGCCGTACCGTCGACCTTTGACGGTCCGTCGAATCGCCTGGTCCTTGCACCGATACTCATTCGCCTGCCCCCGCTTCAATGACGGCATCGATGATCTTGTAGTAACCCGTACAGCGACACAGGTTGCCGCCAAGACCCTCAACGGCTGAAGCACGATCAAGCGTGCCACGTTCGGCTCGCAGCGCTTCAACGGACATCACGAATCCGGGGATGCAATACCCACATTGCACGGCACCATGATCAAGAAAGGATTCCTGGACGACGTCATGTACACCGTTGCCGGCAACTCCTTCGATAGTCGTGACTGATCGGCCGTCTGCCTGGGCCGCGGACACGAGACACGAAACCACTGCGTTGCCGTCCATGAGCACCGTACAAGCGCCGCATTCACCCTCCGCGCACCCTTCCTTGGTACCCGTAAGCGACGTGCCCGCCGCCTCCGAGGCGACGTCACGGAGCCAGTGCAACAGCGTCAGCCCCGGGGCGTGCGCCGCCTCCACAGGCTGACCATTGACAGTGACCTGAATCAAGCTTTCGTTGGTGATCCGCTCCGACGAATCCATCTTCACCCACCGATGGTCCTCATCGCCGGTCCACAACGTGATCGGTGACTCGCTGTGACGGACTCGTTCGGTGCCGTCGGCGAGAGCCGTCAGCATTCGGCGAAGCATGAGCTCGGCCTGCTCACTTCGGTACGTCGCATCCGCGCGAATGTCGTCGATGGGCGCAATCGAACCGTGAACACGACTGACCGCCGCACCGATAACTTCGGATGTGAGTGCAGAACCCACAAGTTCGGCCTCGATACCATCCGCCCGCACAATCACCGGCGTCGCGCTCCCAATGGCGACCTTCGCTCCACGCACAACGTCATCTTCAAAGTCGACAATGGCGGTGGCGTGCAGCACGGAAATAGCCTGGGCTTTACGAAGTCCGAGTTTTGCGAATACACCCCGTTCGGTGGCACGCATCTTCGGGATCCGGAGCGCGGTAATCACATCGCCGACCTCCAGGGCAGTTGCACGAAACCCAGTATGGAACTCGGCAAACGGGATCTGACGCGGCCCGTCAACTCCGACGA
>VAPH01069791.1_pt1 | contig 27594 bp, 20 predicted proteins | sample 3393861 | NCBI WGS metagenome assembly VAPH01 (sample SAMN08290439, study PRJNA428436) | hydrothermal vent metagenome | isolation source: Deep-sea hydrothermal vent chimney | place: Atlantic Ocean: South-mid Altantic Ridge | reverse complement strand
GTTCATTTCTGCATAAAATTATATTACCTTATTTCTACGCATGAGTGTGTTTTATTATAGTAATGTACTGATAGTCAATATAAAATATAAATAAAAACATCACTTTTTTAACCATTATTCACGTTAATATAATCTCTCCTAATCCCATAAGATTATCATTTGCAAGTATCGAAAAAATAAAAGGTATTAAACCCCAGAGCAAGCCATGGACTCATTAATAGGAATCGACCCAAGGATTGAGGTACGAATAAAATCTCATGCTTTAAATCTCTTCAAATTCAATTAAGACAATCTTTGTAGATATATTTAGTTTGATCAAGTAAATGCCTGCATCTAAAATAAAACCGCATTCCATCAAGATCAGAATGCGGTTTAATCCTGCTTTAACTTTAATTTAAAATAACCTTGTCTTTTTCAGATTTTTTAATTTTTTCGCTCTTGAATGAAGGCAGTTTTTTCATTAACTTAATCATGTGTTTGCATGCCGAATGTTTGGGGTGAGCCTTTACGGTTGCAGCAATTCGTGAGGTGGCATCATCTAAATGACCGGCACCACCAAGCATTACCCAGGTACCTACCTCATCATCTAATAGAAGCGATGCAACTTCATTATCACTATTAACAACCGGAGCATCTACCCATACATCTAAAGTTGAAGAAATACCAAACGGCATACCATCAATATTCCAAAGTATCTGTACTTCAATTGTATGCTTGCCCGCTTGATTAAAAGCAAAACCTTTTGAACTCCAAAATACCGTAGTCTTAGCTTCCTTAATTCCATCAACTTCCAAATCGGAAAGATCTCCGCTATCCGTTTTCATTACAAAGGTTGGCATCGGTTTGCGTTCACCGGCAGAATTTATTACAGTTATGTGGCTGTATAAATATTCAGGTGAAATAAATTCAGGCACTGTAATGATGTATCCTGCTTTGTTTTCAAGCTTTAATTTCAGATCCAAAGGTTCACCAAGTTTGATATTCATCTTTTTGGACTCCACACTAAGTTGTAATTCATCTGACTCATACCAGTAACGATCCAGATCAGCCTCAGGTACTGTTGTTGAATGTCCTGCAGCCCAACGAGCTCCACCCGGCCTTACTATTATATCAGGAAAATGATTGAGATGATGACGTACATGCGCGTTGAATCGAAATTCAATATCATCCGGGAATGTACCTCCATTCGCAGTGACAAAGCTTGCCACACCCGGACTAGTTGTCATAACGGTTGCATCCGTTCCTGTTTCTCCCATCCAGGTAAGACTCTGGTGCATCATGTTGAAACCATGTCCAACTTCGTGAGATGCACTACGTAAAAACGCAGATGGAACGTCTCGTTGCTTTTTATCTTTTGCTGTTCCCCAATTGGGATTAGGTCCGGGATAACCATCGTTTGAAAAGCTTGCAACACCTTCACGATTTGCACCGATTTGGTCATACATTACTCCACGGCCACTGCCCATATTTTCGGGTACAACTAACAGATGCAATAACCATTCTTTGTCAAGGTTAGCGTTTGCACGTCTCGTATTAAGCATGGCATCGTGCATTTGACTGTTTGTCCAGTTTACAGAGCCACCAGTATAGGTGTTAGGTATGTTGGTCTGGTCATATTTAACATAGAGATCCCAACCCGCTTTCTTAAAAATACTTCTAAATGAATGTGTTTGACCATTTACAGAAACACTCTGTGGTGCCACCGCACCTTGTATGGTGTCTACTTCCAATTTTGCTGCCCGGAAATATTTAGAAACCCAGGTAATTGAAAAAGAGCCTAATACCGCACCACTAGTACTTCGAAGGGTACCACTGTATTTATTTGATAAACCTCCTTGCCTTGACAATACAGCTTTCACTGTATGTTTAAATCTAAAACTTTCAGTAGAAGAATTGTAAACATGCTCTTCCATGGTTAATATTAAGTTGCATTTCCTCCTACTTGTTCTTACTTGTGTAACCTTGAGATAGGAGTAGTACAGTTTTCTGGAGTAGATTGGAATAGTTCGATTTAAAACCGGCGCAAAATACTCAAGTCGGTTCAATCGACTGAGAGCTAATACAGGTTTTATTGTTGGTTTAATACCTACTTGCCAGTTAAAGCGATGCCAGTGTTTGTATAAATCACCACTGATAGCTACCTGATCTTCTCCACGATCAACCCGAAGAGTGCCATGAAAATGACTCCTGTTATTTGGTTTATAGCTGATCTGGTAGCAGCCTTGTTTCAAATTTGAAAAACAAAATCGACGCTCAGGTTTAAACCTGGGAATCGTTCTGTTTATAACTTCCAGTTCGGCCGGATCAATTTGAGGTTCCGGTAATGGTATCGGTTCGGCAACCGGAAATTTAATGCGATTATTATTTGGATGGATTCCACTCATGATATATCTATAATTTACAAATTGTTAGAAATTAAAAAATTCATTAAACTCTTCTTCCCTCGTTCTCCTGGTTCTATTGAAGTTGATTAGAACCGACGTAATGTTGTCTAAAAGCAAATAAATAATATATTTACCTTAATTATTAACCCATTCATGTAGGTGGATAAATAGTCAATCAAAGTTCAATAAATTATTTGTAAATTCAAATACCCAAGGTTGGGTATTTTTACACTTTTAAACTATTAGAAAGCTGAATAAGAGATTATTATAATAAATTTTGTTTTTTTATTTTTATCCGACTAATTACCAATTTAGATTGGAAAAATGAATTGGGTGTAAGCATATTTCAATCTGACATAAGTCAGTTAAAAAATATTGAATTCGGTAAATCAGTTGAATACACTTTTGATCATAATAATGTTCCCTTTGCTATGAGAATAGAAAAAGTAAAATAATTTAATGGATAAGAATTGAACAAGAAATGCAACTTTGAGATAAGTATTAATAAATGAAAAAAGCAACTAACATATAAGACGAAGGTCAGGCGCATTTTATTATAAACAAGTCAAGAATTTTTTGTTCGATTTTCCTTCTCATCTATAATAGTTACAGCATCCTCCTTAGTCCCCAAAATAACTGCGATCCATTTTGTGTTATTATTTTGTTCGAGTATGATCTTGATGGCCATGGTAAGCGGTACAGATAGAAACATACCTACCGTACCCAAAATAAATCCCCAAAAGATAAGTCCGGCAAAAACAATAAAAGTAGACAAGCCCAGTCCTTTGCCCATTACTTTGGGCTCCGCTAAACTTCCAATCACAATGTTTACCGTAGCAAATATTATAATGGTCCATATTACACCTCCAGCTTCCAGATCAACTAATGCAAACAATACAGCCGGAATAGCCGCTATAAAAGATCCAATAGTAGGAATATAATTTAAAAGAAAAGCTATCAACCCCCATAAAAGAGCATAGTTAAGACCAATAATTTCAAGAAAAATCCAAATTAAAATACCTGTTAACAAACTGGTCATAGTTTTTATCGATAAATAGTGTCGAATATTATTACCTATTGTTCTTATATAAGTTAGAGAAACATTTGTTCTCTTTGTAATTGCTTTGATTTTTAGGCCCAGACTATGTTTTTCAAATAATAAAAAGAGCATCAGAATAAAAATAGTAATGGTTTTACCCATAAAATCACCTAATTGACCCAAAAGAGTAGAAGTTAATCCCATTACTTTTGATGCATCTAATATGTCTAATAATTTATTTGTAGATATATTAAATCCTTTTTTATTAAAATACTGAACCATATTTACTTCTAAATCGCTAAGACTTTGCTGGTACTTAGGAATATCTTGGGAGAAAGATGATAGAGATTTACTTATCAATTGACCAAAACCAAAAAATAGTGCAATTATAAAAATAAAAACAATTAGAATAGATAAACTCTCAGGTACTTTTTTAGATTGTAACCATCGAATAGGCCGCAAAACAATAATACTAATAAAAACCGCCATTAAGAAAGGATTGATAATATTTTTGGCATAAATGATACCTGCTATAATAATAACAAAAGCGGCAAAAATTATTGAAGTCGGAATTCTTTTATTTATTGAACCTTGGTTATTCATTAGTTTTTGATTTTATCAGCGTAAAGTTAATTTAATTTTTTACATCAATAAATTAACGTTTTACAATATAAAAAAGAGAAAATATCATTAATACATCATTTCTCCAACCGGAATTTTGATAGGTAAGTCATTTTCAGATGGAGGAATAGGACAAGAATGATCAGGGTTATAAACACAAAAAGGATTATAGGCCATATTAAAATCAATATTCAATTCATCACCTTCCGGAATATCAAAAACAAGATACCTTCCACCTCCATAAGTTGTTTCTCCTGATGTTTGGTCGGTAAATGGTACAAAAAGTGCCCCTTTCTTTCTGCCTGACCCAACTGATCTGGCACTTTGATAAACACTTAATTCATAAGGTTTTTTATCAATTTTAAACATCAACTTACCATATATAACATAATCTGCTACTTTACCTGTTGAAGTCTTGATCTCAATTTTTGCAAGATCTTCAAACCTGATCAATTTAGCTTTTACATTGTATTTATAATCTATCGGAAAATATTTCAGACCTACAAAATCTTTCAACAGTTCAGGAGTAAGCATGGTCTTTTCAGGGATCTTGTAGTCATCATCCTTTTGCTTTCTAAAGGCTTCCACTTTTTGTTGGTGATCTTTTATTTCTACGTCATTTTTTTTACAGGAAATACTTGTTGTAAAAACAAAAAGTAAAACGGTTAATTGGAGTAAACTATGCTTCATGGCTCTTATTTTAAAATTTTGGTGTTCTATTTTTTGACAAGGCAAAATTAATAATCTAATTGATTGTTCCAAGAGATTACAATAAAAATATTAGACAATAAGAATATGGTAAAATCAAATTTAATTTTTTTAATAACAGACAAAAAGGTCTTCTTATTTGGAACTGTTATAAATTACTTTCAGTATGATAAAAATCATATTTCTTTTCGGTAACATTTGATACTTTTCTTGCTTATTAAATTAATCTGTTATAAGAATGTATCGCAACACTTCAACCTCAATTTTAATCACCTTTTTTTTATTATTTAACATTTCAACATATGCTCAGGATGGGGAAAATATTTTTAAAACAATCTGTGCTGCATGTCACTTAATTAGTAATAATAAATTAATAGGACCCGGATTAGCTAATGTTCATGAAAGAAGAACCCAAGAATGGTTTAATCAATTTGTAACATCATCTCAAACTTTAATTAAAAGTGGTGATATTGATGCTGTGAAAATATTTGAAGAGTATAATAATTTCCCTATGCCTGACCAGGCCTATTCTGATGCCGAACTAAATGCTCTTTATGAATATATCAAAAGTGAAAGCTTAGCAATATCAGATGTCGCTGGTACCGAAAATACAGTAGAGAAAGAGGTTCCTTTTGAACCTACTGAAGAAGATATATATATAGGTAGTAATTTATTTTCAGGGAAACAAGGATTTATAAATGGCGGACCTTCATGCATCTCTTGTCATAATGTTAGATATGACAGTATAATTTCAGGAGGAGGATTGGCTTTAGATCTTACAGAAACGTTCAAAAGATTAGGAAAAAATGGTGTGGAAAGTATGATAAACGGACTTCCATTTCCGCAAATGAGAGTTACCTATCAAAATCGCAAAATAACAGAAAAAGAAACTGCTCAACTAGTTTCTTTCTTGTATAATGTAAGCCAACAGCCTGAATATCCGGTTGGTACATCATATAGAAATATGCTATTAATATGGGGGGCAGTTGGGGCAGCCGTATTGATGGGAATATTACCATTGATTTGGTACAAGCGTAAAAAAGATAGTGTTAATAAAAGAATTTACGAAAGACAAATTAAATCATCTAATTAAATAAACAGTTACTATGAGTTGGATTGAAGATATTATCTCACCTCAAACAAGAAAATGGGAAGAATTTTATAAAAATCGTTTTCAGCACGATAGAATTGTAAGAAGTACGCACGGTGTAAATTGTACCGGTGGTTGTTCTTGGCAAATTCACGTTAAAGAAGGAATCGTTGTTTGGGAAACACAACAATTGGATTATCCATTATTAGAAGATAAATTACCCCCTTACGAACCACGTGGTTGTCAAAGAGGTATATCATTTTCATGGTATTTGTACAGTCCGCTTAGAATTAAATATCCATTGGTTCGCGGAGCTTTATTAGATGCGTACAGAGAAGAAAAAGAAAAATGTGGTGACCCATTACAAGCATGGGAAAATCTTCAAAACAATAAAGAAGCTAGAAAGCGTTATCAACATGCCAGAGGAAAAGGTGGATTTAGAAGAGTTCATTGGGATGATGTTTTGGAGATAATGGCCATAGCAAATATTTATACCGCCAAAAAATATGGTCCTGACAGGGTTGTTGGCTTCTCTCCTATCCCTGCCATGTCTATGCTTAGCTATGCTGCAGGCTCCAGATTTTTACAACTCTTCGGAGGAATAAATTTAAGTTTCTACGACTGGTATTGCGATCTGCCAAATGCCTTCCCTGAAATTTGGGGAGAACAAACTGATGTTTGCGAAAGCGCCGATTGGTACAACTCAAAAATGGTTGCGGTAATGGGTGCAAACTTAAATATGACGAGAACCCCTGATTGTCATTTCTTTGCCGAATCAAGACATAATGGTACCAAAGCAGTAGTGTTCTCACCCGACTTTAATCAGGTAGCTAAATATGCTGATCAATGGGTGCCTTTACACGCCGGAAGTGATGGTGCATTTTGGATGGCCGTTACTCATGTTATATTAAAGGAATTCCACCACGATAAAAAAACACCTTATTTTATTGAATATACAAAGCGATACACAGATAGTCCTTATTTAGTTGAATTAAAAGACGAAGGAAAATACTATTCCTCGGGTAGATTATTGCGTGCCAATCAATTGGAGAAATATAAGGATATTGACCAAGGAGATTGGAAATTTGTGAAAATTGATAAAAATACAGGTGATTTTGTTATTCCAAAAGGAAGTTCGGGTTACAGGTGGCAAGAGGAGAAAGGAAAATGGAATATGAAATATGAAGATGGTGAAACAGGTAAAACTTATGACCCCATATTAAGTCTTCTCGAAACCAAAGATGAAGTTGCTCAGGTTGAGTTTACCGAATTTGGTTTGGATAAAAAAGCTTTGCGAAGCGTGCCGGTAAAAAGAATTCAAACCGTTGATGGAGAGAAATTGGTTACTACCGTATACGATCTAACTATGGCCCAGTATGGTGTTAGCAGAGGTTTAGATGGAGATTACCCAAAAACCTATGATGAAAAAGATCAGGCATACACACCGGCATGGCAAGAGATATTTACCGGAATTGATGCCAAAATGGTAATCAGTTTTGCCAGAGAATGGGCTAATACTGCAGAAATTACGGAAGGAAAATGTATGATAATTATCGGTGCCGGAATCAATCACTGGTATCACAATAATTTAATTTACCGCTCGGGTATTATGGCTTTGATGCTTACCGGTTGTGTTGGTAAAAATGGTGGTGGAATGAACCACTATGTGGGTCAGGAAAAACTGGCTCCATCCGATTCATGGGGAACAATTGCTTTTGCAAAAGACTGGCAAGGGCCACCCAGATTACAACAAGCTCCAATTTGGCATTATATCAATACCTGTCAGTATCGATATGATGGCCATTCGTCAAGATACAATACCGTACCTAAAAATGAAATGACAGCAGGACACCATGCAGACCACATCTATAAATCGGTAAGAATGGGTTGGATGCCTTTCTTCCCTCAGTTTGATCAAAACACTTTAGAGCTTAGTAAAGAAGCCATGGCTGATGGTGCCAAAACTGATGAAGAAATTCAAAAATATGTTCTTGAAAAACTAAAAAGTAAAAAATTAGGTTATGCCGTTGGTGATCCTGAAAATGATTTTAATTTTCCAAGAACCTGGTATATATGGAGAGGAAATGCAATATCGGGAAGTATGAAAGGAAATGAGTTTGCCCTTAAACATTATTTAGGAACAACATCCAATGCTATTTCAAAAGATTATGATGAGGAAAAAACCAAAGAAGTAAAATGGCATGACATAGCTCCAACAGGAAAAATGGATCTGGTAATAGATCTTAATTTCCGAATGGATTCTTCTGCCTTATATTCAGATATTGTATTACCTGCAGCATCGTGGTATGAAAAAGCTGATCTGAACAGTACAGATTTACACTCTTTCATTCACCCGCTTTCTCAAGCTATTGCTCCTGTGTGGGAATCAAAATCGGATTGGGATATATTTAAAGAGATCGCTAAAAAAACAAGTGAACTTTCAGAAAAATACCTTCCGGAAACACAAGTTGATATTGTAACAACAGCAATTGCTCACGATTCTAGCGGAGAAGTAGCCCAAAAAGATGTTAAAGATTGGTATTTGGGTGAATGTGAAGCAATTCCGGGTAAAACAATGCATGGCATTGCAATTGTAAAAAGAGATTACCCGAAAATTTACGAAAAATTCTGTGCCTTGGGAGATAAAGTAAAATCGGATGGATTAGGGGCTCATGGTAACCATTATATGTGTGCGGATGAGTATGATGAAATGATAGATTCTAATCATTTTCCAATCATTAAAATTGGTGATAAAAAATACCCTTCAATAGCTGAAGATACAGAAGCTGCAAACGCGGTATTACATCTCTCTTCTTTAACAAACGGGAAACTTACCGTTAGAGCTTATGAAAATATGGAAAAGAAATCCGGTATGCCACTGGTTGATCTTGCCAAGGGAAGTGAAGATTTTAGGTTAGACTATAAAGATTTGCAAGCTCAACCAAGAAGATATTTAACTTCTCCTGTTTGGTCAGGATTAATGAATGACGGAAGAGCATATTCTGCCTACACCTATAATGTAGAACGATTAATACCTTGGAGAACATTAACCGGTAGACAGCATTTTTACTTAGATCATGAAATGTATATTGCTTATGGCGAACATTTACCAACATATAAACCATCACCTTCTCCTGAAGTTTATGGCGATTTAAAGGAAACTCTTAAAGGGAAAAGTATGGCCAAAGCATTAAACTGCTTAACTCCTCATGGTAAATGGCATATTCACTCTACCTATATGGATAACCACAGGATGCTTACTCTATCAAGAGGGATGGAACCTTGTTGGTTAAGTGAGATCGATGCAAAAGAAATGGATATCAAAGATAATGACTGGGTAGAAGTGCACAATGATAATGGTACTTATTGTACTAGAGCTGTGGTAAGTTCTAGAATTCCTAAAGGAGTTTGTATTGTTTATCACACAGTAGAAAGAACAATTAGTATACCTAAATCTCAATTGAGAAATGGTAACAGAGGTGGATCGAATAATAGCTTCACCCGTATTCATCTCAAACCAAATCTACTGGCCGGAGGATACGGTCAATTTACATTCCATTTTAATTATTGGGGTCCAACTGCAGTAAATAGGGATACACATGTTGTGATACAGAAAATGGATAAATTAGAATGGTAATTAAGTATAAAATAAATTAACAAAAAATAGTCTCAATTATGGATGTACGTTCTCAGATTTCAATGGTATTTCATTTAGATAAATGTATTGGATGCCATACCTGTTCAATAGCTTGTAAAAACATTTGGACAGACAGAAAAGGTGCCGAATATATGTGGTGGAACAATGTGGAAACTAAGCCCGGTACCGGGTATCCTACCAAATGGGAAAACCAGGAGATATATAAAGGAGGTTGGGAAAAAAAGATGGGAAAAGTTCGTTTAAAAGGAGCCGGGAAAGCCAAGGGTCTATTAAATATTTTTCATAACCCTCACCTACCTGTAATCGATGATTACTACGAGCCTTTTACTTACAAATATTTAAACCTGATAGAATCACCGGAAGAAGAAACGCAAGTTACTGCCAGGCCTGTATCCTTAATTACCGGTAAACCCATAGATATTAAAATGGGACCTAACTGGGATGATGATCTGGGTGGCACACCCGATTATGCGCGTAATGATCCAAACTTTAAGAATTTATCTGATGGAGAAAAAGAAGCGATGTTTCAATTAGAACGTATGGCTTTGTTCTATTTACCAAGAATATGCAACCACTGTTTAAATCCTGCCTGTGTTGGTTCTTGCCCTTCAAGAGCTATTTATAAAAGAGGAGAAGACGGTGTAGTTCTAATTAACCAAAAAGTTTGTAGAGCCTGGCGAATGTGTGTAACTGCATGTCCTTATAAAAAATCATATTACAATTGGGGAACCGGAAAATCTGAAAAATGTATTCTTTGTTATCCAAGATTGGAAGCAGGTTATGCACCGGCTTGTATGCATTCGTGTGTGGGGCGTATAAGATACCTGGGTGTCATGTTGTATGATGCAAGTCAAATTGAAGAGGTTGCAGCAGCAGATGATGAAAACCTTATCCAAAAACAAATGGATATGATCTTAGATCCGTTCGATCCTAAAGTTATAGCTATTGCCAAAAAAAATGGTATTGCTGATTCTACAATAAAAGCTGCACAACAGTCTCCAACTTACAAGTTTGTTAAAGAATGGGGAATGGCATTGCCGCTTCATCCCGAATTTAGAACATTACCCATGTTGTTCTATGTTCCACCATTATTACCGGTAATGGCAACTTTAAGTGATAATGATGTCGAATCACAAAAAGATACCTTAAATCCAATTTCAAAGTTTTGGGAAAGAGCAACAAAATACGATACTTCTCTGGAAAATATTTTTGGTACCGTTGACGATGCACGTATGCCACTTAAATACTTGGCAAATTTATTTAGTAACGGAGACGAAGAACTGGTAAAAACAACTTTGAAAAAATTAATGGCTGTTCGCTTGCATCGTCGAGATGTAACAGTTGGTGATTTGAACAAAGAAATGGTGGCTGAAAGTTTAAAAGAGGTTGGCCTAGATACAGAAATGGCAGACGCCATTTACTATTTAACTTCTTTGGCGAAATTTGATGACCGCTTTGTAATTCCTGCAGCCCACAGAGAACAAGCCATTGAAATGAGTGAGTTTACAGGTGATAGAAAAGGAAATGCCGGATTTGGATTTACAGAACGACCTGCACGCGGACTATAAATTATAAACCTTGTAGAAGCAAATGAGTAAAAGCTAATGAATTAATGAGAGAATGATAAAATGATTAAATGTTGACTAAATTAATAAAAAGAAAAAGTAGAAGCTAAACTAAAGATATGAATACACAGATATTAGATTACAATAAAATATCAGAATTATTTGTTTTTCCCCAAAAGGATAACTATGTGAACCACGTATTGGAGATTCAACAATATTTAAATAATGCCTTTCCGGATGCCGGGAAGATATTGCAACCCTTTACGGATGTGATCAGTTCGGTTTCTAAATATGAATTGGAAGACCTGTATTTAAGATCATTTGAGGTGCAATCTATAACTACCCTCGACATAGGTTATGTTGTTTTTGGAGATGATTATAAAAGAGGTGAACTGTTGGTTAATCTCAATAAAGAACATAAAACTTATGGTATAGATTGCGGTAATGAACTAGCTGATAATCTATCGAATATCTTAAAATTAATAAATGTAATAGAAGATTATGAGTTGCGTGATGATCTGGTAAATAAGATCATTGCTCCTGCTTTAATTAAAATGATCGAAGGATTTGGAGAGGATCAAATTGCTGCAAAAGAAAAAGTGTATATCAAGCACCACAAAACCTTGCTGCAAAAACATGAATCCTTTACCATATACAAAAATGCACTCCTTGCTTTATTCAGAGCATTGGATCATGACTTTAATATTAAAATACAAGAACAAACCCATCGATCAGGCGGGTTTTTAAGTTCAATAAAACAAGAAATAAAATTGGAATCATAATTAATCAATTTAAGATGGATACATTTAACAACTTCTTTTTTATCGCTTTACCATATATTGCAATTGTGGTATTTTTAATAGGAACTATTTCAAGATATAGATCCGAAAAGTTTAAAGTATCATCCCTGTCATCTCAGTTTTTGGAAGGTAGAAAATTATTTTGGGGATCTATTCCCTTTCACTGGGGTTTAATAATATTATTTTTCGGACATGTTACGGCTTTTCTCATACCGAAAAGTATAATTATCTGGAATGGTGAACCCTTAAGATTGCTCTTTCTGGAAATTTCTTCATTTATTGCAGCGCTTATTGTTTTTATCGGACTAACTCTATTATTTATAAGAAGAGTTACAGATGACCGGGTAAAAATGGTTACAACTAAAATGGATATCTTTATTGAACTACTCTTGTTATTTGTATTTTTTTCAGGTATGTATACTGCAGTTTTCTTTAGATGGGGAAGTTCCTGGTTTGCATCGGTAATGTCACCATATTTAAAATCTGTTTTTGTGTTTTCGCCAGATATAGCAGCTATGAGCGCTATGCCAATCATGTTTAAACTACATGTAATAGGTGCTTTTTTAATTATTTTAATGGTTCCGTTTACAAGAATGGTGCACTTTCTGGTTTATCCGTTAAATTATCTCTGGAAACCTTTTCAGCAAGTGTATTGGAATTGGGATAAAAAAGACGTGAGAAGTCCAAAAACCCCCTGGTCTATGCATCGCCCTAAAAACAATTAATAAAAATCTTAATCCTTATTTCAGATGCAAGAAAAAGCAACTTTCAAATCACACAAAGCATTGTTTTTTAATACTTTGGCCTTCACTATTTGTTTTGCTGCATGGATGTTGAATGGCGTATTGGTAACATTTTTGGTTGACAATCAGGTATTTGACTGGAGCCCTGTTAAAATTGGCTGGTTAATGGGAATTCCCGTACTGGCCGGTGCTATTTTTAGATTACCGGCAGGTATTCTAACCGACAAATTCGGAGGTAAACCTGTATATGGAACCTTACTCATTCTTAGTGCAATTCCCATGTTTTTGCTATCTTCTGTAAACAGTTTTTGGGGATTTTTTTTAGCAAGCTTCGGTTTTGGCTTTGTGGGGGTTAGTTTTGCTATCGGCATTGCTTTTACTTCGGTATGGTATCCCAAACAAAATCAAGGAACCGCATTGGGTATTTTTGGTGCCGGAAATGCCGGTGCTGCGCTTACAACTTTGTTTGCTCCAACCCTTCTAAATATGTTAACAGATAATGGTAATAATATTGAAGGTTGGCGAATGTTACCTAAATTATATGCGGCCATGTTACTCGTTATGGGTATTGCATTCTTTATTTTTACTGAAAATAAAAAACCTGCTTCCAGTAATAAAACACTACGCAGTATGCTTCAACCTTTAAAAGATATCAGGGTTTGGCGTTTTGGCATGTACTATTTTCTCGTATTCGGATGCTTTGTTGCATTTTCACAATGGCTTGTTCCTTACTTTGTCAATGTTTATTTCCTTCCCTTAGTGATGGCCGGAATCTTTGCATCGTTGTTTAGCTTGCCATCGGGAATTATTCGTGCACTGGGAGGATGGTTGTCTGACAAATGGGGTGCCAGAAAAGTAATGTATTGGGTGTTTGGTTCTTCGGTGGTTATTAGCTTTTTATTAATTATCCCCCGCATGGAAGTATACTCACCGGGTAGAGGTATCATGGCAAAAGGCCCGGGAACGGTAACCGCCATAACCGACTCACAAATTACGGTAGATGACAAAACTTATCCGTTTATTAAACAGGAAAACATAGATATGGATCATGATAAGCAAACATTGATCCTACCTACCAAAGAGGTATGGCAAGAACCTGTAGTGCAAGTTGGTGACAAGATTGTAAAAAAACAATTACTGGCCAAAGGAGTAACCCGTATCTTTTTTCAGGCTAACGTCTGGATCTTTGCGGTTCTGGTTATTCTTATAGGTAGTATTTGGGGAATCGGGAAAGCCGGTGTGTACAAATTTATTCCTGATTATTTTCCTGAAGAAGTAGGTGTAGTTGGTGGTATGGTAGGTGTATTGGGAGGTTTAGGTGGTTTTTTCAGTCCGATTATTTTCGGCTATTTACTCGAAGGTACAGGTTTATGGACAAGTTCATGGATGTTTATTTTGTTCTTATCTGTATTGAGCCTGGTTTGGATGCACCGAGTAATTGTAAAAATGATGCGCAAGGAAACTCCGGAATTGATGCGCAAAATAGAGAACAACTAATTTTATAAATGGAGTCTCAAACTCAAATACAAAATACGGAATAGCAAATAACTCTAAACTAAATATCATGTCTGTTAATATAAAAGATTGGAATGTTGAAGATGAATCTTTTTGGGAATCAAAAGGAAAAAAAATAGCCACAAGAAATCTGTGGGCTTCTATTCCGGCATTACTCCTGGCTTTTGCGGTGTGGATCATGTGGGGAGTGCTTGTAAAATATATGAAAGAATTTGGATTTACCTTTGGAATGACCCAAGGACTTGTACCGGGATCGGATTCCTATGTAAATACATTAAAAGAGATAAACAGTTTGTATTATACCTTGCCTGCAATTGCCGGTTTGGCCGGAGCAACTTTGAGACTTCCAAACTCTTTTCTCATTTCATTGGGTGGTGGCAGAAACGTTATTTTTGTTACAACGGCCTTGCTTTTAATTCCTGCAATTGGTACCGGAATGGCTCTTAGCGATATTAATACCCCCTACCTGTTCTTTGCTGTAATGGCCTTATTATCAGGTTTTGGTGGGGGTAACTTTGCCTCTTCCATGAGCAATATCAGTTTCTTTTTCCCTAAAAAAGTGCAGGGTTATGCATTGGGAATGAATGCCGGACTCGGTAATCTTGGTGTGGGTATTATGCAAAAAGTTATACCGTTGGTTGTAGTTCTTTCTTTATTTGGAGGTACTGCCGGCTCGATTGCAACGGCAAAAGGTGCCCCGTTTGAAGGTTTACAAAATGCAGCCTGGGTATGGGTACCTCTTATAGTACTGGCAACTCTCGGCGCATTTTTTGGGATGAATAATGTATCAACCGGAACACCAAGCCTTCCGAATACGGTAAAAGGAGTGTCAAAAACCCTCTATATGGTCGTACTGGGATTAGTTGCTGCCGCTATAGGAGCTTATATGCTAATTGGTATACCTTGGGAAAACTGGGGATTGAAAAATGCTGCCATGTGGATCGTGCTTCCCATAGTGGTTATTCTCTCTGTATTTTTAATGCAAAAAGCAACTCCAAAAGAAATACAACAAAACCTGAAAAAACAATTTGCAATACTCAGTGATAAGCACAATTGGATAATGACCATTATCTATACCATGACTTTCGGTTCATTTATCGGATACTCTATGGTGTTTCCAAAATTAGCGCAAGATATATTTGTATATTCAAATACCTTAGATCCCGAATGGGTAAACCCCAATGCTCCTAACATTATGCTATGGGCATTTATAGGACCGGTAATTGGAGCTCTTGTAAGGCCTCTTGGAGGGATTCTATCCGATAAGGTTAACAGCGGATCAAAAGTAACCATGTGGAGTACCTTTTTTCAAATTCTTGCAGCCTTGGCTGTTGCTTACTTTGTACTTCAAGCTAAAGAAACGGCAACTCCTGAGCAATATTGGTGGCCTTTCTTTGCAGCCTTTATGGTCTTATTTTTAACAACAGGTATTGGTAATGGTTCTACTTTTAGAAGTATACCATACATATTTTCTAAAGAAAAAGCAGGTCCTGTATTGGGCTGGACATCAGCTATTGCGGCCTATGGTGCCTTTATAATTCCGAAAGTATTCGGACAACAAGTTGCGGCCGGAACCGCAGAATATGCTCTCTATGGTTTCGCACTGTATTACTTGATCTGTTTAATACTCAATTGGTGGTATTATTTAGGACCTAAAAGAGAGTTTGATAAACCATAATAAGTATTTGAAAATGAATGAGCTCCCCCTCCTTAAAAAGGAGGGGTGTCCGTCAACAGACGGACGGGGTGGTTTTAGAATCACTATAAGATTTAGAAATTCAATAAATAATTATAAATGAATAAAGAACAAGCCTCCATGCCGACAAGGTTGGAAACGCAAATTTAAGATTTGATAAACCACAAAATATAACAATAACTCAAATTAATTTCATTGTACAGTTTCCCCTGATTAAAATATTCGGGGGAAATAATTTTATTACCAATATAATTTTAAAATATCGTAAATTTGACGTTATAAGTTCAATTAAATAAATAAATAAAAATGAGCCGGGATTTAAATAACCTAAATAAACAAGATCCATTAAAAAGAATGGTGGAAAGACAAAACGAAACAGAAGAATTCTCACCAATGGATCCGCCGGATGCCTTTAAACCACCTACTTTAGATGCTGTAAAATATGAAGACATGCATCCCTTTTTGCAAACCTTAATGGATGAACATAAGGTGGGTGTTAAAATGATCAATGCATTTGAAAATACCTTAAACTTCCTTCTTACCGATGGGTTTTCAAAAAACTCTTTAGAAGGAATTAACGATTTCTTTTCTTTTTTCGATGAGTCTATTATGGAACATAACCGAAAAGAGGACAAGACGGTTTTTGCTGAATTAAACATTATACTACATAAAAAAGAAGAATACAGTACGGGAACAGAAAAGACCGTTGTAGATTTAATGGAAGAAGATCATATAAGCATGTTACAACTTGCTGCCATCTCCTTTAATTTATTCGGCCTTATTACACGTATTCCTGATGAAGGTTCTTCAATGGTTATATTGGATCTTGCGGTGGAACAATCAAAAGCACTGATCGAAATGCTTAAACTGCATATTTTTAGAGAAGACCATGTAGTTTTTCCGATGGCGAATAATTATTTATCTGCTGATGTTTTAGATGCTGTATAAAGAAGTTGGTTGGGTATTGGTAATAATTGAAATATAAAATAATCAATAATTTCCAATCTCACATCAAACAAGTCAAAAATATTAATGAGCTACAAAAAATAGAATATTCTTGTAAAATTACCGTTTATAATAAATAAGAAAAAGAATATATTGAAATTATTAAAGGATAAAACCTCAGATTATCCTTATTGCTATGAACAAACCTCCAAAAAAAAATCGACCCGGAGAGGGCCGAATACCTACCTTTATAGGTAGACAGTTTTAACCAAATGATTGCAGGATGTGTTTTATGTACCTATCCTCGTAATCTATGTTTCACTAATAAAAAATGCTATGAAAAAGAAAAAAATTAAATTGGGCGTGTTTAAATATTTATTACTCCTGCCTTTATTACTACTGGCTTATTGTCAGAACAATGATGAAGGATTCATCATCAATTCTGAAAAGATGCTAACTAAAGATTCAAAGGTAATTGCTTTAATGAAATCAGCCGTTATAAGCGATACGGATCCATCCTTATCCAAAAGTAATAATGAAGAAAGTAAGAACGAAAATAATGATAGTCACCATGATGGAAATGATGATAGTGATCATGACGAAGATGATGATAGCGATCATGACGGAAGTGATCAGTGTACTCAATTTCTATATCCTATGACATTTTTTGTATTGGTGGGAGATGATCCTGCGTTGCAAACAATAGTTATTAATAGTGATGATGAATTGCTTATATTCTTTGATACCTTAACAACTACAAATCAATTATATATAAGTTTTCCTGTTACCTTATTAGATGCTGATGGCGTGGCAACAGTTATTAATGATCTTGCAGAATTAGAAGGAACCTTACAAATGGCCGTTGACGCATGTTCGGGCTACGAAGATGATGATGACCATGCAAGCGATGATAGTGATCATGACGAAAGTGATGATAGCGATCATAGCGGAAGTGATGACAGTGATCATAATGGAAATGATGACAGTGATGATGACTACGAATACTGTCAGGATAATCATAAAAAAGTATATATCTGTCATAAGGGTACCACAATTTGCGTAAGTGTTAACGCAATATGGGGTCATATGCAACACCATGAAGAAGATTATCTGGGAAGTTGTGAGGATTAAAAAGTATAAAAATGTAAATTCTTAATCGAAGATCAAAATAAAAAAACTGCCCTTATGGACAGTTTTTTTATTTTAATAAATTTACTAAATCCTGTCATCGCCTTTAAGGCCAACAACAAAGGCTCCTTCAAAACCTCTTTTTCTAAGCTGTTTCATATAATTGTGAGCCTCAACTGATGTTTTGAATTGTCCGGAGAAGTATCTTTTCAGTCCATCATTATATCTATGATTGAATAAATTACCCAATTCATTATATTTTTTAGATTGTCTATTTCCGCGAAATGCTCCAATTTGTACCGTATATGCCAAATTATTACCGCTAAAATCATAATTAAGGTATACTCCTGAATCCGATTTGGAAACACGCATATTGTCATAAATTGAATTCGACCTGTTGTTAGATCGTACAACTACACCATCAAAAGCATTCTTCACCAAAAATTCTGACCTGCGATTTAATTGGTGCTGGTATTCGGTACACGCAACTCCATCAGGGCAATTTGTCACCAATTGACCTTCGCCAAATCCCATTCCCGAAACCCTATCAGAATCAATACCCATATTAACCAGGTATTGAATGGTTGATTCGGCTCGGTTACTTGACAATTCTATATTATAAGCATATTTACCACGACTATCAGCATGCGAGCTCACATCTATCTCCATCTCAGGATATTCTTTCATAACAACAACTATTCTATCCAATTCAAGTTTAGCATCATGCCTTATATCGTACTTATCAAAATCAAAATAAATGGTATTGATGTTGATATTACTCTTCTTATCTCCCACATCTGATTTAGCATTCTCAACTATTTTTGTATCTCTGTTCCCATCAGATTTGGTATTAAGATTAGTTTCAACTTCAGTATCCGCATTTAAATCAGTTATTAAATTTAAATCAGATTCAATTTTATTCACCTTCTCCATATTCGCATTCAGAATAACCTCTATGGGACCAACATCCAAATCATTTACAGTTTTAATCTCTACTTCACCTATTAAATAACCTTCTATGTATCCTCTAATAGTGTATGTAGTGTTACACGATGCATCAAAATTAAACGACCCGTCCATTTCATTTGAAATCATCTGTTGTAACTCATTGTCGTGCTTGTCGAACAAAACGATAAGCGCTTTTGGAACTATTTCAAAACTGTTTTCATCTTTAATAATACCTGTAATCATTTGTTTACACTCAATAAATATAGGAGGTGAAGCCTTAAAAGAGTAAATATCATCATCACCTGTGGCTCCATCTCTGTTTGAAGAGAAATATCCTCTTTGCGTTTCATCATTTATAATATAAGCGAAATCATCTTTTTTACTATTAACCGGACCTTCTAAATTTATAGGTTCGGAAACAGTTGTATCAAAAATTTTAGTAGCAAACACATCTAATTCACCATATCCTCCACGTCCATCCGATGAAAAATACAAAATATTGTCATGGCTGATAAACGGAAACATATCGCGTTCTGGGGTATTTATCTTATCGCCTAAATTTCTTGGTTCACTATACGTGCCGTCTTCATAAATATCCACTACAAAAATATCTGTTTTACCATAAGATCCAGGGCGGTCTGAAACGAAATATAATTTTGTATCATCACCATTCAATGCAGGGTGGCCTGAAGAAAATTGATTACTGTTAAAGGACAACCATTTTAAATTGGTCCATTCTCCTTTTTCGTTAATTGTAGCTTTAAATATTTGTATATTAGCAGTGCTCTTTGTCTTATTTTTTGTTTTATTTTTTTTCTTATATTTTTTCTTAATTTTTATATATCTGTTTGCACTGAAATATACAGTTTTCATGTCCTTGGAAAACGAAACCACACCTTCGTGATATTTGGTATTAATATCTCCCGGCATTTTTTGTTTATTTATAATCTCTCCTTTATCATTAACCTCTCCAATAAATAAATCCAAATAAGGTTGACCATTAGCATCCCAAAGTTTTCTGGCAATTTTTATTCCTTGTTTTGGTGAGGCAAATACAACCTTATTTTCTCCGTAAAAGGCTGTTCCAAAGTCAGAATATTTTGTATTTATTTTAACATTTTTTATTCTGTATACACCCGGTGAAGTTTGTGCATATACTGTAAAATATACAAATACCAAAATTAGAGTTATAATTTTTCTCATTTGAAATTATTTTATCAATTTACATTGAATATGATCTTTAACAATAATATTTAAAAATTAGCAATTTCTTTCATAGGTAGGGGATCCGGAAAGATATCCATATTTTATATAATTAATCCTTATAAAAATTTACCTCATAATATATACTCTTGCTAACCAAATAAGTAATATACAGGACAAGAATTTTTTTTTATTTAAAACACGATGAGATAAATATAATATGGTATTCATAATAAAACAAAAAAAGTTATTACCAATTGTAATCAAAATTCATTCTACATAATGCCATAAAACACTATTTTTGTGTTGTTTAGATGAGTTTAACCGGAGATTTAAAATGTTGATAAACAAAATTAAATAGATTTAGTTTGTATAGTAATTATTGTGTGTTATTTGTTTGATAATTTTGTTTACCATGCAAATGAATTGTAATGGTAAGAGAATAATTTATTCAAATGCCAATTTATAAATTCTTGAAATGGAATCAGAAAGATCTTGAATACTCACTATTCTACTTTTTCTGATCGTTTCTTTTTTATCAAAAAACACTAATATTGTTGGTTCAACAAAAACATTATTTTTTGCAGAAACTTCAGGATAAATATGCATGTCAATGAAATAAAATGGAATTTTTGGGAATTTGTTATGTAACAATTTCTTTACTTTCGGCTCCAAAGATTCTCCTACCGAACAACTTAGGGTTGAAAAATAAAATAATACGCCCAAATTAACTTGAAGCGCATCCTGAAAATCTCTTTCTGTAGTTATAGTTTTATGATCCATTTACTTTATGATAATTGTAAGTATAAAAATACAAAACCGACCACTAAGTCCATGAAATAAATTAAATTAATCTCAATTACAAAATAAACTAGGTTAAAATGAATAGGTAAAACATATTCATTGCATTGATTTATTTTTATTATAAGCCTATTGATAAAAAAGATAGTGAAAATTAATTTAAACGCCAGGATTTATATATTTTTGTGCGTCAAATAATAAAAAACCACAGCATGAGTGATACAATTGAAAGAATAAAATGTTTGATAATAGGTTCAGGACCTGCCGGTTATACAGCTGCTATTTATGCTGCAAGAGCCGATCTAAAACCTGTAATGTATACAGGAATGCAAATGGGGGGTCAGTTAACCACCACAACCGAAGTTGATAATTATCCCGGTTATCCAAAAGGTACAGATGGTACAGCCATGATGGAAGATTTTAAAAATCAAGCCGAACGATTTGGTACAGAAGTAAGATTTGGTATGGCAACCAAAGTAGATTTTAATGATAAAGTTGGCGGTATACATAAAGTTACAATTGATGATTCAACAATTGTTGAAGCCGAGACTGTTATTATTTCTACAGGTGCTACAGCTAAATATTTAGGCTTAGAAAGTGAACAAAGATTGATAGGTGGTGGGGTTTCTGCTTGTGCAACCTGTGACGGTTTCTTTTATAAAGGTCAGGATGTTGTTGTTATCGGTGCCGGAGATACAGCTGCAGAAGAAGCAACTTACTTGGCTAACATTACCAAATCAGTAACAATCTTGGTTCGTAAAGATTATATGCGTGCCTCAAAAGCAATGCAACATCGGGTTGAGAAAACTGAAAATATTAAAGTGATGTTCAATACCGAGTTAGATGAAGTATTGGGAGATCAAGTGGTTGAAGGTGTTCAGGTATTTAATAATATAAACAATGAAAAACAAATACTCGATGTTACAGGTGTATTCATCGCTATTGGTCACAAACCAAATACCGAGATTTTTAAAGAAATTTTAGATATGGATGAAGTGGGGTATTTAATTACTGAAGGCAAATCAACCAAAACTAATTTACCGGGTATTTTTGCCGCAGGAGATGTTCAAGACAAAGAATACCGACAAGCAGTAACAGCTGCCGGTACCGGCTGTATGGCCGCTCTTGATTCTGAACGTTATTTGGGATCTCTGAAATAATTGATCTGAAAAAATTTATTTTAAAAAGGCAGTAGGAAAGTATTTTCTTATTGCCTTTTTACTTTTTGAGGTTTTCGTAATTTCTTAAAACTAAATAAGTGTAAAAAATACTTTAATTATTATTTTTAATATGATCTGTACTAGCCAGATAGCCATTGTGAGTGAGAAACAGGAAATTTAATATTTCCAATAAGACACAGTTGGTTTTCAAAATAAAACGGTTTGCTTATTTTTTATTTTTATTTCCAAACCATTCTAAAGTTAATAGAATTACAATCCCAAATAAAATAAAACCAATGGCATACCAGGTAGAATAATCGGATAGATCAGGCCAATATCTTTGGAAGTTTTGAATAATTTTATTTCCCTCGCTATCTAATAGAATATTTCCATATTCAATTTTGTAAATTTCTTTTTTCCATGGCCATACCATACCTAAAGAGCCCGCTATAAATCCAATTATCAATGAAGTTACAACCTGATGCCATCTTTTTAATAAAAACCCAAGAATATGTGAAGTAACTACCAGTCCGAAAATTGATCCAAGCGTAAAACTGCTAATGATTTTCAAATACCGCATTCTCGCCTGATCGTGAATAAAACCGAAGTTCCATGAAAATATATCGGATATAATTTTAAATAATTCATTTACAGAGTCGACTAAAAGCAATACATAATTTCCCAATAATATCAATATAAAAGAACCAGATAATCCGGGTATGGTCATCCCTGAAACCCCAATTATTCCATTAAAGAAAACAAACCAAAGGTTATCATTTTCCTTTGCAGGGTTCATCAAACTAATGGAAACACCAATAAAAATACCAATTATAATTGTGATAATATTACGCCGTGTCCAATCATTAAAATCCTTAGCGATATAATAAATAGAACCCAGGATCATACCAAAAAAAGTACTCCAAACATACAGTTCGTAATTTTGTAGTAGAAAATCAAGAGCTTTGGATACACTAAAATAACTGAAGGTACTACCCGCAAATATCAACAATAAAAATCGCCCATTTACATATTGATAAAAGCCTTTAAATCTTCTGTTTATAAGAAGCATAAATGCTTTTCTGTTTATCTTTTGCAATGAATAAATCAATTCCTCATAAAACCCTGCAACAAAAGCCACCAATCCACCTGAAACTCCGGGAACTTTATTAGCGGCACCCATTCCAATCCCTTTAATAAAAAGAAATAACTTATCGGAAAAAGTTCTTGTTTTTTCTGCCATTTAATTAACTTTTTTGACTGCCAATTTTTCTAAAAATAATATAAAAATAAATCCAATAACAGCCAATAAAATCGCTGAATATATTTGACTTTCTCCATCAAAATTAAGAGGTAAAATACTCTCTTCTTTAAGTATCTTTAATTTACCATTGATCATTTCGGTTTCTAAAACATTTTTCCAAGGCCAAATTTTGTTTAACGAACCTATAATAAATCCTGTTAATATTGCCAAGGTGAAATTCTTATAATGATCGAACAGCCACTTTAATAATCTCGAAAATGACAACAAACCAACTACAGCTCCAAGAAATAAAGTTCCTAATATTTTAATATCTTTTTCATGCACTGCATCTAAAACAGGTTTATACATACCCAATAATAATAAAATATAACTACCGGAAATTCCCGGTAAGATCATTGCACAAATTGCTAAAGCTCCTGATAAAAAAATATAGGGATAAGAAATTTCAGCCGTTTGCGGAACCATTTTAGTAATAAAAAATGCTGAAATTGCCCCTACAATTAATAAAACAACGGCTATAAAATTCCATTTTGTAATTTGTTTTGCAACATAAAATATACTTGCAAAAACCAATCCAAGGAAAAAAGACCAGACTAATATAGGTTGAGTCTCTAACAAATGACGTATTATCCTGGCCAGTGAAATAATGCTAATGGCAATGCCTATTACTAGTGAGATCAGAAAATTGCCATTAACAGATTTCCACATGGCGTTTAAACCATCATTCTTTAGTATTTTAAAAGTATTGAAATTTACTTTATTGATTGATGATATAAGTTCTTCATAAATTCCGGAAATAAAGGCAATAGTTCCTCCGGACACACCTGGCACAACATCTGCCGCTCCCATGGCAATTCCTTTTAAGGAAATAATTAAATAATCATTTAGACTTCTTTTCAACGGATTTTGATTTACAAATAAAGAGCCAAAGATAATTAATTTGTTTCATCCAAAATATGTATTCGAATAAGAAAAATATTTGAAAATAAATTACTAGGAAGATTTAAATTTTTGCACCAAAAAATTAACTTCTTTACGAGCCAAAACTGTTGGAAATATTTCTTTCATCACATGAAGATATTCAATATCAGATTTTAAGGATTTTTCAAGAAAGAAAAAACCTTCTTTATCTTTTTGTATCAAAAAATGTAAGCCCGACAATCTATATGTTATTTCAACAGGTTCATTGTATTTTTCTCGAGCATCTAATAATACTTGTACTGCCTCGTGAAATTCGCCCAAAAAATGTAATACATCGACCAAAGCGATGTAAACTTCAAGTCTGTCGTCTTTTAAACCAATACATTTATAATAAGCTCTGGAGGCTTCTTCAAATAAGTTCAACTTTAAATTAATCTCAGCAAATTTAAGCCAGTATAAATTATTTTCTTCATCGATACTAAGCGCTTTTTTAATGTAAAACAATGCTTTATGAAAATTTTTATTTTTAATAAAAATATCGGCTAAAGCCAACCAGCCTTTATCCAACAAAGGATCTTCATTAACTGTTTTATTATAGAAATCAATAGCCAATTGCGGTTTTTTTAAATTTTCATAACATTTACCGATTCTTAAATAGGCAAAAGAAGTAGGCGTATCTAACTCCATTGTTTTTTGATAAAATTCGATAGCTTCAACATACCTTTGTAATTCTTCCAGTGTTTTGGCCTTTTCGAGGTGGGCTCCTATAAAATTTTCGTCAATTAAAATAGAATAATCAAAAGCTTCCAAAGCTTTTTTATGGTTGAAGATAATATAATATTGTCTACCCAGTTGGTGCCAGGCGATTTCACTGAAAGGTTCTTTTTCTATATATTCTTTCAAGTATGTAATAGCCTCATTGTGTTGATCCATCATATCATAACAATAGATCACATTGTACAATGAAGAATAGTTATCATACTCAACATCTAAACTTTTAGCAAAATTAAATCGTGCAGTATCAAAATCATCCAAATACAAATATTCCATACCGATCATAGATAATATTTCGGCCTCATCCTCAGAATAAAGCAAAGCAGTTTGTAGTGATTCAACTGCTTTCTTGTACTTTCCTTTTTTTGAGAAGATAGTGGCTTTTTGAATATGTATGTCTTCGTTAAACGGTTCAATCTCTTGCAATTTATTCAATATTTTTTCGGCTTCTTCTAATTTATCATCCAAAACCAATAATTCAACTTTTATCAATTTTAACGACACCGATGCAGGGTGTTGAGATAAACCTAAAAGCAAAGCTTTTTTTGCCAGTGAGAATTTTCCCGTATCAATATAATAAAGTATTATTTCTTCAAACTCCTCTGAGTCAAAGAAATAAACATTATTCGTTTTTAACATCAATTCAAACTTTGATAATGGTAATTTATCATCGTTATTTAAAAATTGCTGCATATTTTTCCTTTTTTCCTTGATACTAAATTAGTATAGATTGGATTTGAAATACCACAGTTCAATAATTTTTCTTAACAATTTAATTAACACATTATTTTACAATAACATCACAAAAAAAACTGTAACTTTGTCACCATAAATAATGCCTTTATTGCTACTATGGCCAAAAAGACCTTACTTAACGAAAAAGAGATTCACATCATTCTTCATCGTTTGGCTTGCCAACTTATAGAAAACCACGAAGATTTTACCAACACAATATTAATAGGATTGCAACCCCGTGGTATTTTCTTAGCAAACAGATTGGTGAAAATTTTAAAGAACGAGTATCAAATCAACGACATCAAATTAGGTAAGCTGGATATCACTTTTTACAGAGATGATTTTAGAATACGAGAAGATCCATTGGTAGCAAGTAAAACTGATATCAATTTTATTGTTGATAATAAAAATGTGGTCTTTATTGATGATGTTTTGTTTTCAGGAAGAAGTATAAGAGCTGCACTTACAGCAATTCAGGCTTTTGGAAGACCCAAAAACATTGAATTATTGGTATTAATAGATCGTAGATTTAGCAGGCACTTACCCATACAACCTGATTATAAGGGAAGGCAAGTAGACGTAATCAAAGATGAGAAAGTAAAAGTTGTTTGGAAAGAAAATGAAAAAAAAGACATGGTTTGTATTATTGATTGAAGAACCATTTGGATAGAATAAAAGGTATTGTAGTATTTATTTTGATGCATTAAAATGAATTTAAAAATTTCAATTTTATTAAAGAAATGGCTAATTTAAGCGTAAGTAATCTACTAGGCATAAAGCATTTAAACAAAGATGATATCGACTTGATATTTAAAACTGCCGATCATTTTAAAGAAGTTATTAATCGTCCTATAAAAAAAGTTCCCTCTTTAAGAGATATAACAATAGCTAATTTATTTTTTGAAAATAGTACCCGTACCAGATTATCTTTTGAATTAGCCGAAAAAAGGCTTTCAGCCGATATCATTAATTTTTCTGCTGCCCAATCATCTGTAAAAAAAGGAGAATCACTAATTGATACCGTTAACAATATTCTTTCCATGAAAGTTGATATTGTTGTATTGCGTCATCCCAATGAAGGAGCAGGCGATTTTTTGTCAAAACATGTTGATGCTAAAATTGTTAATGCCGGTGATGGAGCCCATGAACACCCCACCCAGGCCTTGCTGGACTCCTACTCTATTCGCGAAAAGCTAGGCAAGGTAAAAGGGAAAAAAGTTGTAATTATTGGAGATATTCTTCATTCAAGAGTTGCTCTTTCAAACATCTACGCATTACAATTACAAGGAGCCGAAGTAAAATTATGTGGACCTACAACCTTAATTCCGAAGCACATAACAAAATTAGGAGTTACTTACGAAAAAAATTTAAAAAAAGCATTGCAATGGTGCGACGTTGCTAATGTTTTAAGGGTACAACACGAAAGAATGGATATCAAATATTTTCCTTCGATAAGGGAGTATACACAACTGTTTGGTATCAATAAAGACCTATTGAACTCTATTGATAAGGAAATTGTTATTATGCATCCCGGGCCAATAAACAGAGGGGTTGAAATTACCAGCGATGTTGCCGATTCGAAACAATCTATTATTTTAAATCAGGTTGAAAATGGAGTTGCAATTAGAATGTCAGTTATATATCTTTTAGCCCAACAAATAAAAAGATAGTAAAATATTATAAATTAATGACTTATGATAATTACCCAAACCAAAACCTGCACAATTTTAAAACCAGAAAATAGTAAAAGTGTTAATAAAAAAGAATTAATTCTAAATTTTCATAAGGATTTTAATGAAAAATATATTAATTTTAAAAATGTTAATCTGATTTTAGATTTTTCTAATAGTATTAACTTAGATTTACAAGAAATCTTGTTATTTTCGCAAAACAGTAAAG
>VAPH01043986.1_pt1 | contig 27667 bp, 21 predicted proteins | sample 3393861 | NCBI WGS metagenome assembly VAPH01 (sample SAMN08290439, study PRJNA428436) | hydrothermal vent metagenome | isolation source: Deep-sea hydrothermal vent chimney | place: Atlantic Ocean: South-mid Altantic Ridge | reverse complement strand
TATGGCAGCATCGGGTAGAGTCGATTAAGCTGCCATTGAATATCGGCCTGGTCGATATTGTGTCGAGCCAGGGTCGCGTTAACCAACTCAACCGCACTCATGCCCCGGATGACACGATGATCAGTTTGCAGGCTGAGTGACCACAAACGGGGTCGCAGGGTTATCTCGATACGCAATTTATTTTTTGCGTTCAGCCCTTTTTCTTCAACCTGGGGGATAATACCAGCCCAGTAATGAGCACCATCATCGCTATCGATTGCCTGGCATGATGCCTGGCTACCCAGAAAAGCCCCAGGATTCGTGCCGGGCTCAGTTAGAAAGAGAATTCTGGCTGTAAAACACGCCGAGATAGCATCGGAGGCATGCAGGCTAATAGCCGTTTGTTTGGTGCCAGCGATAACAAAATGTATTTTTGAAGAGGCGGCGTCCATGCTTGTCGTATTTTATGTAAGTAGAGTTTAAGAAGCCGAAGAATTAGCTGGTGAATATATTGTGATCATAAATTTGAATAAATATAATTTAGGACAATAGAATCTCGGCACTTATAGAATGAATGGCAAAAAAATACTATAACATACCGGCATGAATGAGGCGTTAGCGTGATCCACACTATGGAGAATATGGAACTTTTTAACAACTATCTCCATTAATTTCTTGAACTACCATGCCTTTCGATGTTTCAATCGGTGCCCGGACCTAGATTAAAACCATAACTTTAATACATAAATAGATCAATCATGAATATAAAAACAGGCAAGGCCGAACTCCATACTTATATACTTTTGGCGCTCATCACCACTATTCTATTTTTACCTGCAATCGCCAAAGCCGAAGCAGATGCTAAACGCTCTCTTCGTTATGGCTTAATGGTTGGCACTTCCAGCATGAAAGTCGACGACCCTGACGGCAAAACAGCTGATACCACAGAATTTAGTTTTCCAAATGTATTGCTGGTTAGTGATTTGACCCGGGACAAGCGTTTATTTATCAATATGTTTGGTCAATCCGGTACCCTGGATGCAAGCCTCACCGAAATCGGCCAGGATATTACCCGAATTGGCGCCACGGGCATGTTGCAGTTTGCATTTTTTGATAAAGCCGTGTGGCTGGGTGCGGGTCTGGGCATTGTCCAGGAAAAATTCGAGTCACGTCATCGGGTAAATGCACAGGGGTTTTTGATTCCTGGCTCTGAACTGAAGGACAGGACTGAAATAGCCGTACCCTTCCTGGTCGGGGTATCAACACAATATTCCATTAACCGGGATCTCGATATCGGCCTGCATTTGCAATATGAAGCGCCTTTACGGGGAGATATCAATGTATTGTCGGCTTACGCTTATCTCCTGTATTAAACTCAAAGGTTTAAACGTAATATTGCACTATTTTATTTAGGGTTAATAATGCCTGGGTTTAGGCCAATTTTTTCTATTTTATATCATCGCTCCACTTATCCCCTAAAATCAACCATTGGTCGCGACGACATTCACCATCTGGTCGGTCAAACTATTTAGTTAGTCCATGTGTTGTTTTGCCGGCCCTGCGAGTGATATATTGGCCAGTCCACGTTCAGGTCAGCGCATATTCTGATCCGGGCAGTTTTGGTTTAAGGGGCTATCTACACAGACTGGCATGTTGGTTTTCACAACAGATTTGTGGTGGATTCTCACTGGGTGAAGGCCGACGTTTTTCGGTCCTGTTTTTTTGGTCCAACAAGGAATTAGTCAAAATTTAGAATGTCGGAAGACTTAATCGTTACCCGTAAAAAACGGGCGCTTTCGGGTGACATGGACACTAAAAATTATTCCGCAACTGAGGAGCTGGGTTTCGAGGATTTCGAGGCCATGGCAAAGGCCGTCTTGCGCCAGCGAAAAATATCAGCAACAGTTTTAAATCATCTTACCCCCCAGTTTGCCGAGCACGATAAGCTCAAACAAAATCAACCTGAAAAACAGGGAGCAGATAAAAACAAGCTCCCTAAAAAACAAAGTCCACAAGAAAATACACTACAAATTACGGAACAACAGGAAATCACGGAGCAACAGGGCGCGTTACACCCAGGTTCATCTGGCCAGCCTGGCGACATAATTGGTATTGACGCAGATGTTTTTGACTCCGTCCTGATTGGCCTGGCCCAGTTAATAGATGGCCAACGCCGATTTGCCGATGAATTTGGCCTAAAACAGGATTTGGTTTTTTCCACCGACCTGGCTGATATTCAAAAACGTGGCAGTAGTGCAGTTTTGCGTGATTGGTTAACCGGAACAAACCCGGATGCGTCTTCACAACTAGATGCACTTTTTGAAGATTTGGCGTTTCACCAGTCATGCTTGTTGGCATCATTGGATACAATTACCAGGCGGACGATTAAATATCTCGGACCAGAACTTACGGTAAAGGGCGTGAGTGGTTTATCGAAACTAGGCCCGATCTGGCCCCATTACCGCAAAAGAAATCGAAAAATTGCTGCTGATCAGCAAGCCCGTTACAAGGTCATTATTGCACCGGGCGTCGCATTTGGTTACGCCAAGGCAAAAGAGAAGATGCTAAGAAAATCGATGAAAAAATCAGTAAAAAATAAACATTAAGCAGTACCCGGGAGGAATTTAGTTCATGCAGTATGGTTCCAGAAACTTTGTATATATCCTGATCTTATTAACAAGCGGGCTACTGTCTGGTTGCGCCGGACTGGTCAGGCTGGATGTAGAATCAACCACAGATTTAAACAGTGTTAGTGGCACGCCTTTGCCAGTGGTGGTGCGTATATATTCCCTCGAGGATGATAATGCGTTTAACAACGCAGATTTTTATGCCCTGTGGAAAAAGGATGAAGAAGTACTGGCGCGCAGTCTTATCCTGAAAAAAGAAGTCGTCATTCAACCGGATACAACGGAGCGTATTGAATTTCCTTACGATAGCAAAATGCGTTTTATTGCTGGCGTAGCAATTTTCCGTAATCCCAGCAAATCCCAGTGGCGTTTTATCGAGGCAATACCCAATAACGTGATCTCAAATGCCTGGCAGCAGGTTTTTTCAGCGTCATTTGGGCTGCGGTTGAGCCAAAACAAAATCGAAGTAGTTGATTAGAATTTTGCTGACTGAATTTTGTTGGCAGAAGTATGACGCTATGTAACTAGCAAAACGAGCAACAAAACATGAAAGCTTTAAAGCCATGAAAGATATAAAACAGGTTGTCTGGACCGAAGGTATGTTGCTGGGTCAGCAGCATTTTCAGTTATGGGATCGTTATACCCATGCCCGTCAGAATTTCCAGAGAGAAACCATTGCGCCATTATCCTGGGGCCTGGTGTCGGTAGATATCGATCATGATGCGCTACAAAATGGGCAATTTCAGTTAAGTGATTATTCTGTCATTTTCCCCGATGGCACTATTGCCGCTAATGGCCCGGATGAGGCGCCCATATCCTGCAAACTCAAGGCCGATGCTGATGGTAAGGCGTCTGTCTACTTGTCCGTTCCTGCCAATAGTACGGTATCGGGTATCTCGGGTTACCGGGAGTCGGCGCAATTACCAGGCAATATCGGACAGTACCAGGAAGTCACAGACGAATATGATCATGCGCGTACTCGGGAGGTATTGTTAAGCAGCCCCCACGTACAGTTATTGACTGATGCCGAATCCCGTGATGCCTTTGTCTCTATTAAGTTAGCGCAACTCATTGCCGAAGGTGATGACCGATTTCGCATTGATGAAACTTACATACCACCGCTGGCGCGAATCCGGGGTTCTGTAGCGCTACTGACAGTAATAGACCGACTGCTGGAAGTGATGCGCGCCAAAATACGCGCATTGTCTGAGCGTCGCCGTCAACGCAACGAAAATGTCGCCGAGTTCAGCAATGCCGATGTGGCCCATTTCTGGCTGCTTAACAACCTTAACAGCACGGTACCGGAGTTGAGTTTTTTGCGTGACCAGTCGGAACACCACCCTGAACGACTATATATAGTACTGAGTCATCTGGCCGGCAGCCTGTGCACATTTTCACTCAACCACAGCGTCGAGGGTTTGCCCCGCTACGTACATACCGAGCTGGGCAATGTATTTAAAGGCCTGGAATCGTTGTTACGTGATTTAATTGACACGGTCATTCCGTCAAACTTTTCCACGATTCAGTTGCAACGGGAAACAGACTCGCTTTACTCGGCATCACAATTTGACTGGCAGGTGCTGGACTCAGCTACTTTTTACCTGGCCGTGAAAATAACCAGTGAAGATAAAAATTGGGTTGAGAAATTTGAAAAACTGGCCAAAATGGGTTCACGTGACGCCATCGAGATGATTGTCAGCTCGGCCATGCCTGGTGTACGGATTCGCCATGAGCATCGCCCACCCAGCCAGCTACCTATTCGCAGTAAATTTGAATACTTCAGGGTCGACAGTAGTGGTGAATTCTGGGATGCGGTAACCGGCTCCGGCACGGTTGCTTTGTATGTGCCACAAACATTTGCCGGTGCCACTGTAGAATTAATGTGCGTACAGGATAAATAATGCCAGTTAAAAATGGAACCGTGGGCGACCAGGATAACCCGTTGCTTGAAAGTTGTAGCAACTTGTTCTCCCTGGCCGTGCCTCTGGCTACCGGTGATCGTGGTGCGAATCTTACTGATGATTATCGTGAGAAAATTCTTTCCGCCTTTGCAGAACTGGAAAGGGAAAGTTTTGAAAAACAACTTCCCTCCAATGATGTTAATGAAGCCAAGTACGCACTGGCTGCCTACATTGATGAGCGTGTACTAAGCTCGTCCTGGCACGGCAAAACAGACTGGATGGGTCGTCCGTTACAGCTGGAATTTTTTGGTGACCATCTTGCCGGCGAAGGGTTTTATGAGCACTTGAAAAAATTGCGTCAGTCCGGGGAGCGGAATCTTGCTGTGCTGGAAGTGTATTACGTTTGTCTACAAATGGGATTCGAGGGCATGTACCGAATGCGCGGGCCAGAACAATTGCTGGCGCTGCAAGTTGATGTCCGGTCGCAAATTAATGACTACCGTGGACGACCAACCAGAGAGATATCCCCCCATGGTGTGCCCGATATTGGCTTGCTCGAGACTGTCGGCCGGGAAGTGCCTTACTGGGTGATTGGTATTGTTACCGTCTCGGTACTTTTTTTTGGCTACATAGGATTCGCCTATACGCTTGATAGTCGCACAGAAGGCACAAGATCTTTTTTAAAGGCCAAACATCAAGAATTAATTACCAGCACTACGAAAACCAAACGCCAGATAAGTTGGGAAGCAGCACGCAAGGCCATTGAAGATCAGAAGAAATCTTCATCAGGGGATACAAGTAGAACGCCGATAAACAATCCGGCAGAGAATATTTAAATGTTTAACGGAAAAAATTTGCCAACAAAAATAACAGGGACGGTTTGCTTTAAATGGGCAAAGTAATCTCAATTCTGAAAAAACTTTTAATCAGCCGTTTCGGATCCATGGCCGCTGGCCTGTTGCTGGCATTACTGCTGGTCTGGTTTGCCGGCCCCTATGTCGGCTTAAAATCTGTTTCGCTGCGCCTGATTGTAATTGCCGTTCTCCTGACTTTGTTCTTTCTTTACGTGGCATTTAAATGGGCCATGGACAAGCGCCGCGGCAAGCGTCTTGAAGAAGATCTGGAAGATGCTGCCATGCTTGGTACCAGTGCTGGCCATGAAGCAGACATAGAAAACCTGCGCAATCAAATGCACGATGCCATCACATCACTGCGGGCTTCGGAACTGGGTTCGGCGCGTAGTGGTAGCGCGGCACTTTATGCATTGCCCTGGTATATGATTATTGGGCCTTCGGCCGCAGGTAAAAGCACTATTCTGAGAAACTCCGGGTTGAATTTTCCCTACTCAAATCATGACCCCAGGGGTATCCAGGGAGTAGGCGGCACCCGTAATTGTGACTGGTGGTTTTCCGACCAGGCGATTTTTCTTGATACCGCCGGTCGTTATACGACAGAAGATGAAGATCGTGAAGAGTGGTTCGCATTCCTGGACATGCTGCGCAAGAACCGCAGCAAACAACCGGTCAACGGTATTTTAGTTGCAGTAAGTATTGCTGATCTGCTGACCTGCGATAGTGAGGCCGTTGAGCAGCACGCCAAGGTAATACGCGATCGTATTGACGAACTCATTGGTCGTCTCGGTTTGTTATTTCCAGTCTATGTCATATTCACCAAGTGCGATCTTGTTCGTGGTTTTGGTTCTTTTTTTGAAGACCTTGGCGAAGAAGATCGTGAGCAAGTTTGGGGATCAAGCATGCTGGCGTTTGATCAGGGAGACAAGATCGAGCCAGGCGAAAGTTTTGCCAGGGCTTTTCAATCGCTCTACTCACGCCTGTGCACACATCGATTGCATAAATTGGGGCTTGAGCGAAACGTAACGCGCAAGGCCCAGATTGTGGATTTTCCAAACCAGTTTCACAGCGCCTCTGCCCGTCTCGAAGAATTTATTCAGCAGGTATTCAAGAAAAACCCTTATTCAGAAACACCAATTTTCAGTGGCTTTTACTTCACCAGTGGCGCCCAGGAAGGCGCACCCATTGAGCGCGTGGTCGGTTCCCTGGTAGAAGCATTTGGTACCGCTGGTTCAGTGCCAGATGCTGAAACAACAAGAGAACAAAAACCGTTTTTTATCCACCGACTGTTAAAAGATGTGGTATTGCCGAATAGTCGCCAGGCCATTCGCAACAGGAAAATGGCATTTCGTACTCGCTGGTTAAAGCGTGCGACTATCATCACATCTCTCGCTGTTATGGTGGTGAGTTTAATGGGTTTTAGCGCCTCGTTTGCCAGTAAAATGTTGTTGATTTCAGACGTCCAAAAAAGTAGCGAACGTTTAACCAAAACACTGGTTGATCCGGACTCTGAGCTGCAGCTTATCCTCAAGCGTTTGGTTTCATACTATGGTGTAACCTCTGAGCTTTGGTCTGAGGAAGAAGAAAAAGTCAGCCTGTATAAGCCGAGTGGTTTTGAAGAACCACTGGCAAAAAATTTCCTTGTTGGTATGGAAACCATGTTTCTTATGCCTGTGGCGCTGACACTGGAAGCAAGCATGCAAGCCTATGTCCAGGACGTGAAAGTACGCAACGCAAATTTGAATGGCGCCAAGCCGGTTGTGACTGCCAGGAAAAGTCGTCGTACGGCACGTGCCTATGAAGCATTGAAATTATATCTTTACCTGACAACACCGGAAGTCGTGGAAGATGATTCACTGGCAGAAACATTTTCCCGTGTCTGGATCAGCACCATGAAGGAGCAGGGCTTGAGGCTTGATGAAATTGATACTGATCAACTTCGCTCGATGGCTTCATACTATGTTAATCATATGAAAGTGCCTGCTGGCAAACCATTACATGCCCGGGCCTGGAACCTGGATAATAAATTGATCGCCAATGTTCGAGCGGCAATCAGGGAAGTTCCCAGCGCTGAAAGATATTACGCAGATATGCGTGATATTGGTTCACGAAAATACGAGACGGTAGATTTAATTAATCTTCTCGGTGGTCACCCCCGGGGAATGCTGGTTGGTAAACACGCAATTCCTGGCATTTTTACAAAAAAAGCGTGGCAAGAATTTGTCTGGCCGTATATTAAAAAATCCAAAGAATCATCCAGCAGTACAGACTGGGTAATGGGCGCCCGGAATGAGATTGAAGAGAATGAGGGGCAAGCCCGCGAACAACTTGTTCGCCAGCTCCGGGAATTATATTTTGCTGACTACGCTGAGGAATGGTTCGCATTACTGGGAAATGTTTCAGCACGACGTTTTGATTCATTGCGAGATGCTTCTTCCCAGTTACAACAAGTTGCCAAGGCCGATGGCCCCATTACCGCATTGTTTAAATCTATAAAAGAGAATGTGGAAATAATCGACCCAGACGGCTCTTTCATATCTTTGAGCGAAGGTGAGGGAGATAAAACCGGTGTTGGTCTGGAGTTAGTGCCAGAACTCAAGGTTCATTTTAAATATTTACAACGTATGGCTAACAATGGTTTAAGCGGGAAAGAAGGGTCCTGGTTGCCAATTTACCTCAAGTCACTGGAAGCCATTCAGGAAGACATCGCCAGGCTGGCGACATCCAGCGACGTCGCCCGCGATACACGCCAGTTTGCTGCCAAGATTATGGATGGTGATACCGAAACCGAACTTTACCGCAGCTGGCTGACTATCAATCATTGGCTGGAAGACCTTGATACCCGTACCGCCCAGGCCCTGGCAAGTATCCTGCGTGCACCGATTAAAAATGTTTGGGGCACGATGACAGTTGTTGCCCAGCGGGACATCCAGAGTATCTGGAAAAACCAGGTCCGACTTACCTTCAATGAGTCACTCTCAAACCGTTACCCTTTTACTCGTGATGGCAGAGATGCAAGCATGGGCGATCTGGTTGAATTCTTTAAACCTCGTAGTGGCATCTTCTGGAGTTTTATCAATAAAGACTTGCGCCCTTTCATCGAGAAGCAGGGTAATGAATGGCGGCCACGCAAGTGGCTGGGTATTGGCCTCGCATTTGAGCCAGACTTTCTGAAAGTCATTAGCCATACAGCACGGGTTACTAACAGCTTTTTTAGTTCCGATGATTCTCAACCGCGATTGTCATTTGGCGTTTATCCGTTTCCAAATACCCAGCTAAGTGAATCTACTATTAATGTCGATGGTGCGAGTTATCGTTATCGAAATGGCCCCCAGGAATGGCGGAAATTTAACTGGCCCGGTCCATCACCAGGTGCACGGATACAGGGAATCAGGACAGGCTCTATAAGTCGCGGTGAGATTTCTGCTGATGGTACCTGGGCATGGCTGCGATTACTCGACAGGGCCAAGAAACAGGGGTCATCATCGGGGACTTCATTTCTTGCTTCATGGAGTATTCGTGATAATGCGGGACAGCGTATACGTGTGCGATTTCGTATTCGCCCGGATCGTCATAACAATCCCTTTAAGAAAAATATTTTACGTGGCTACCGGTTGCCCGACACAGTTTTTCCAAAAACGGAAATTGCCGATGCACTGGATATAGAAAATAAAAACCCGGGATAGGTTAACTATGAGCGTAATGTCACTTTTTTCCAAAAAAACAAAACAGCCGGTTGAGCAGCCAACAGAAATGTTGACTGGTTTTTTCGGTAAGCTGCCTGCCCGACCGGATTTTGTCAGGCATCAAACAGGACACCCGGCAATTAAACTGCTGGACCAGTGGATCCACGAAGGTATCGCTTACCTGGTGAGACGTTTTCCAGGGGACTGGAAAGAGCGGGTATCCGGGTTCCCGGCAATTAATTTTTATGTAGCTGGCGAGAGGAGTGGTGCAGTTATTAGTGGTGTAGTTCAGCCAAGCCATGACAATACAGGCAGGCATCACCCAATAATAAATTTTTCTATGTTAAAAAACATGAGCCCGGCGTCAATTCTGCCTTTGGTACCTTTTCATTACGAAGATTTTTATTCCGCTGCCAACGTACTGGGTAATGGTGCCAGTGAATCATTGTCACTGGATGCTTTTATCGAAAAAAATATCCAGCTTACATCGGAATTACCTGACTTGAAGGACAGTGATTGCTCGCAACGCAGATCAGAGGTTTTTTCTGAAACAACAATGAAATCTTTATGGGCCGACGTATTGCCTGAATTTGACCAATCCAGGCGATTAACTTTTATTCGTGACATGACTCAAACGCTTAGACTGGCAGCCAATCGCGGTCCCTTGCGTACCGCCTGGGGTATTCGCTTCCCCCTGGGCACGAAAGATCAGCGCAATACCGAAGTTTCATTCTGGCTAAGCCTGGTCATTAGTTACGTGGGTGATGAGAAATGGCTGCCCCATGTATTCTGGTCCGAAAATGGCGAAGGTTTAATGGCTGCATTAACAGTTTATTTCCGTGCGCCAGGCGCTTCGAGTTTTGCCCAGTTAGTTAGCCCCGAATGTGATGAGGGTGGAGTAGTTGACCTGGTAAGGCGACCGCTTGAGAATATGCCCGAAGTATCAGAAGCAAATCTAAAAGATCTTGCAGATGGTCAGGAGTTGAATCTTGAACAAGGGTTGCACGCCTGGGGACGATCATGAACAAACCAGCTGAAGCAATAGCGGAAACGTCCGCAACAACAGATGCAGACAATGGTAATTCCGAATCTATGCAACAAGAAAATCCATCTCGTGCGTTGCCCGACTGGGTACAAAAAATTGCCGAACCTATTGTCGGTGGTGCTGGTGGTGCCGGTGAGGATCCGCGTTACTCGGATCGATTTAGCGCAATCAAAACCGAGATCGATAAACTAAGCGGCGCTGATTTCAAAGTTGTAATCGATTCTTCTCGTGAATTGTTACAGCAAGAGGGCAAAGACCTGCGGGTCGCCGGTTACCTGTTAATGGGCACCCTATTTACTGAAGGCCTTAAAGGCATGGCCGATGCCCTGGAAAGTTACAGCAGTATCATTGAAAATTTCTGGGATAATTGTTTTCCTGCCCGTGAGAGTGGGCGTTTGCAATCCTACGCATGGCTGAACAATGATCGAATGAGTAGTTACATCCGCCAGATTAAGAGTGGTGCCCTCGATCTGGAAGAATTGGAAGCACTCAATGCCAGCCTTGAACGCTTGCACAAACTGGCAAACCAGAAACTGGGTGACGAGGCCAACCGATGGAAGAGTCTTGGCGACTGGACTACCAAGGCGTTGACGGAGAAGAAGGCGGCACAGGCAAAACTGGCTAAAGACCAGCAAGCACAGGAAGAACGACTTAGCCAGGCCGCTTCTATTGACGGCGCCATTACAGATGGCAAGGCCGGCGAACTAATTTCAAAGTTGGCGAGTCATTTTCGTGACCAGGGTGAGCTCAGTCGTGCCATTGGGGTGTTGCGGGTCTATCGATGGGGAAATTTGAAAACGCCACCCAATGAAAACGGTACCACCCGTATTCCGCCACTGCGACCTACAGCCCTGACCGAATTACAGTTATTACAGACCAATAGTGCGGCACCGGTAGAAATTTTTAACCGAAGCGAAGCATCATTAATGGAACCGGGCGGGCAATGGAATATGGATTTGCAGTTAATCGCATTTCATGCGCTGAAGGCCATGAAAGCTGAAGAAGCGGCGCAAATGCTTGAAAATGAGGTGTTTGGGCTGCTCAAACGGTGTCCTGATCTGCAAGACTTGTGTTACGATGGCGGCACTTCGTTTGCCGGAGCAGATGCCAGGGAGTGGCTGGAAGAAATTGGCAGTTCCCGAGAAGGCGGTGGCGGACCAGAAATTGGCGCTGTTCATACCGATGAAATAAAAAGCATCATAAAAGCGTCCCATAAAGAGGCTAAAAGCGGTAGTTTGTTAGAAGGGATAAATATCCTGAAAGATTTGCCTGACGATAGCGGCAGGGAACGTTTTGTAAAACGCCTGGAAGAGGCGCGTCTTTGTGCCAAGGCTAAAGAGCCTGAAATGGCAATGACCATACTTGAGGATATTGACAAAAATATAGAAAACAGGGAGTTAGCACAATGGGAGCCAGCACTTGCAATTGATACCTGGCGGTTATTAAGTTCAGCAATCAAGCAGGTGTTACCGAAGGCCGATGTTAGCCAAAAACCCCAACTTGAGAAGAAGCTTAAAGAGATTCATGCTGCAGTCTGCAAAATCGATTTGCAGGAAGCAGTCCGAATGACGAGCCTTAAAAAGGCGAAAGGAGTATAAAATGGCAGATAGTTTTCAGAATGAAATACCAAAAGCACGCGTCAACATCACCCTTGATGTTGAAACCTATGGCTCAAAGAAGAAACTGGAATTACCACACAAAACACTGGTGCTCGGTGATTTCAGTATGTCAAAAAAAGCCAGGCGGGTTGGCGAACAGGAACGAATCAATATTGATAACAATAACATTGAGCAGGTCATGAAAGATCTGGCGCCCGTTGTTAATTATACGGTTCCCAATAAAGTTGCTAACGATGGTAGTGAGATTAAGGTCGACCTGACTTTTGAAAACTATAAATCTTTCCACCCGGAACAAATTGCCAAACAGATTCCTGAATTAGCAGGTATGCTGGCCATGAGAAATTTACTCAAGGATTTGAAATCAAACTTGCTTGATAACACAGGCTTCCGGAAGGAGCTTGAAAAAATTGTCAAGAATCAACCAGAGCTTGAGAATCTTAAAAAAGAACTTGAAGCGATCGCACCAATTACGGTCGAAGATAAAAACGAAGCGACAGAGTAAGAAAGAACGAAACCATTTATTCACAGATCTGTAAAAACAGTATCTGCTTGAAGGAGGAAGTAAATTATGGCCAAAGCAACCGCAAAAACAAAACCCAAGCAGTCGGTCGCTGCAAAAGAGAGCAGCGACAGTGTCTATGAGCGTTTATGCGAAAAAATCGATATTAAGCCGCTCAGCTCCAGTATTGCGATTAATTCATTCAGTGATGCCAAGAAAATGGCAGATGCGCCATATGAAGAACGCCTGACAGCAGCTATTAATGTTTTCCTGGAAATGGTTGGTAAGTCTGGCACTACAGTCGATCGTATCGATCGAAACCTGCTGGATCTTTTCATTTCCCAAATAGACAATACGCTTAGTAAGCAGCTTGATGAAGTCATGCATCATGAAAAGTTTCAAGAAATTGAATCTTCGTGGCGCAGTTTAAAATTCCTGGTTGATCGTACTGATTTCAGGTCAAACTGCAAAATCGAGTTGCTTGACATCTCTAAAGAGGATCTTCAGGACGACTTTGAAGAAGCCCCTGATACGACACAGGCGGGATTATTCAAACACGTTTATATTCAGGAATATGACACTCCGGGTGGTGAGCCGATCACATCAATGGTTTCAAACTTCTCGTTTGATAATTCTCCCCGGGATATTGGCATGTTGAGCGAAATCGCCAAGGTCTCTGCTGCTGCCCATTGCCCGTTTTTAGGGGCAGTTGGTGCCAGCTTCTTTGGTAAAAAGGACATGTCTGAGGTTGTTGGTGTCCACGATTTAACCAACTATATGGATAGATCAGAATTTCTGCGCTGGAAATCCTTCCGCGAATCTGATGATGCCCGTTATATTGGCCTGGTGACACCACGCTTTTTATTGCGCATGCCTTATGGTACAGACAGTAATCCCATACGTGAATTTAATTACGAAGAAACCGTGCGTGATGAAACGTCGGAAAAATACCTGTGGGGTAATGCCAGTTTTGCATTTGCCGCGAACATGGCCCGTAGCTACAAGGAAAACGGCTGGTGTGTACAGGGTCGCGGTCCGCAATCAGGCGGGAAATTAGAGAATCTTCCGATTCATACTTATGATGTAGGTCGTGGCAAACAAGCCAAGATTCCAACTGAGGTATTGCTGCCGGAAACCCGTGAATTTGAATTTGCTGACCTGGGTTTTATTCCATTGAGTTATTACAAGAATAGTGATTATGCCTGTTTCTTTTCTGCCAACTCAGCACAAAAACCAACCGAGTATGACAGCAAGGAAGCAACGGCGAATAGTCGTATTAATTCCCGTTTACCGTACATATTCCTGGTATCCAAAATTGCCCATTATCTAAAAGTACTGCAACGCGAAAATATTGGCTCCAATAAGCCGCGGCAAGCACTTGAGGAAGAATTGAATGTTTGGGCGCAAACACTGGTTACCGAAATGAAAGATCCTGATCCAGCGCTGATATCAAAACGCCCATTGCGTAAAGCGAATGTATCTGTGCAGGAGATCCCGGAAAACCCGGGGTTTTACAAAGTTGGCCTCGCGGTAATGCCGCATTTCCAGATAGAAGGCATTGATGTGAGCCTGTCCCTGGTTGCGCAATTACCTAAAGGAAAATAATTCCAGGACAAAAATAACCGGTAACAATAGTTTACGTTTTAATTTTTTACAGTTTGAAGTAATGAAGCAAGTGAAGGCAAGTGAGGCCGGATAAGGGTTTAGACCTGGATCGGCAAGGACAGCCCAACTTCTGGGTTTTTAAGTTTATTTTAATTTTTTGATGGAGGTATACCATGGCAATTCCCGCATATATGAAGTTAACCGATGACCAGAATTCAGAGATTGCTGGCGGCGTTCAGATCGCTGGCCGTGAAGGCACGGTAGAAGTTTTATCGTTTGATCACTCAGTGCGCATTCCAACAGATCCGCATTCAGGCGCGTTAACTGGCACACGCAAGCATGAATCACTGAAGATTCTGAAAAAGTTTGATTCGGCTTCACCTTATTTGTACAAGGCTTGTTGTACTGGACAAACATTGAAGAAAGTTACAATAAGCTGGTATGAAATTAATGATAGCGGTAGTGAAATGGAATATTTCACCCATGAGCTTGAAGATGTCAAAGTTACTTCAGTAAGCCCGATCATGCATAACGTGAAAGATATTGATAAAGAACGTTATCCGCACCTGGAAGAAATTTGCCTGAGATATGCCACCATTAAGTGGATATATAAAGATGGCGGCCTGGAATATAGCGATTCCTGGAACGAAAAGGCTGACGGCTGATAAGAATGGATAATGCGTGCCCTTGTCTCAAGGGTGCGCGCTTATTCTATCTTCCCTGAAGAAACACTGCGATGTCGTTTGCGCTGTTTGATGTGCTTAGTGTCCGGTTTATGGACGGCCGTCCGGTCGATTCTGTAGATAAGCTCAATGCACAATCCAGAAGCATCCAGGATCACCTTGTCCGGTTGTTTAATGCAAGACAAGGCGTGCTCCCACATCTACCTGATTATGGCCTGCCGGATTTAACGGCTGTTTATCAGCAAATGCCCTATTCAATCAACGATCTTGTAGATTCAGTCAAAAAAACTGTTGAGAAATATGAGCCCCGGTTAAAACGGGTCAGGGTAACGGTTATGCCCGTAGAAGAAACCGATTTTGTGATTCGACTGGACATTAATGGCAGTACCTGGGATGGCCATAAAGTTGTCTACCAAACGATGTTTGTTAGTGGCGGTGCTGCACGAGTATCGCAAGGCAAGATAAAGGCGTCTAGTTATGCGTGAATATTTTGACGCAGAAATGCGGCAACTGCATGAGGCCGCCCAGGAATTTGCCCATGCCTATCCTGAGCAGGCAAGCCAGCTCAATCTTGATGCCATCAAGGATCGTGATCCTTATGTAGAGCGACTACTGGAGGGAGTGGCATTTCTTTCTGCCCAAATCCGCCAAACCATTGACGATGATATTCCGGAGGTTAGCGAAGGCTTATTGAGCCTGATGTGGCCACATTTATTGCGGCCCATGCCTTCAACAACAATAGTTGAATTTAACCCTCGCCAGGGCCAGCTTCAGCAAACCCAGGTTTTGCCAAAACACGCTGGTTTATTAGCGACACCAGTTTCTACTAAAGCAAGTAATGGTATCCAGGAAAGTGTTACCTGCCGTTTTCGAACCGTTTACCCGGTTGAGCTTCAGCCAATCAGGCTTAAAAAAGTAACCGCAGAAGAGCCGGCCACGGGCGGGACGTTACTTAAATATCATTTCAAGCTTGATCCTGGCGTAAAAATAGATGCCCTTTCTCTTAGCCAATTAAAAATTTATCTCCATACCGACCCCAATGTTGCAATGTTGCTTTACAAAGCGTTGGTAGGCGGTACACGCATGGTCCAGGTACGTTTTCCAGAAGAGCCTACCCGGCAACCTTCCCGACTCGGGGGCCAGGAAATGGTAGTTGCCAGTCACATGGGTACTGATGAGTCGCTGATTCCTTTAAGCGGGCAAAGTTTTTCAGGATTTCATTTGCTTCATGACTATTTTAGTTTTCGTGAGAAGTACCTGTTTTTATCCTTGCTGGGCCTGGATCAGGTTGCCTGGCCAGAGCGCTTGCGCGAATTTGAAATTGAGGTTTATAGTGACGAGATATTACCCCGCGATGTCAGTGTTAGTGCGGATATGTTTAAGCTCCACTGTTGCCCGGCAATTAACTTATTCAAGCGCTCCTCTGAACCAGTTAGCTTAACCCAGCAACGTTACGATTACCCGGTGATAGCCGATTTTCATTCAAGACAGGGCACGGAAGTTTATTCAATTGATGAGGTTATAGGCCTTGATGGTAAAACCGGTGACCGGTTTGAATATGATCCACTGTATTCATTCAAACACGATCTCACAGGCAGGTATTTTTATGCCAGCCGTCGAGTCTTGGGCTCAGGTCGTCCGGAAACATATATAACAGTCAGTGATGATGGGTCATTCAAGGAACAAACCCTGTCGTGTGAAATAACTGCGAGTAACGGCCATATTCCCAGGGCCAACCTGCAGATTGGCAGTGTCAATACACCGAGTGCGGATTTTCCGGGTTTCGTCAGTTTTGCCAACATCACGCGGCCAACGCGCATGTTATTACCACCGGATAGAGAAGCCTTTCAATGGGCGTTAATTTCTCATATGGCCATGAATTACGCGTCTCTGAGTGATACAGATACTTTCCGGCGTCTTTTATCATTATATGAATGGTCAGCAGAAACGCCGAATCAAAGACGTATAGCCGGTCTCGAAATTATATCCTGTAAACCAGCAGAGTTAATTAAACGGGGCGCGCTCATGCGGGGCATGGAGCTGGTTATTCGTATGAATGATGATTCATACGGCTCAACTGCAGATAGTTATTTATTTGGCACAATCTTGCATAAATTTTTTTCCAGTTATGCAAATGTAAATTCTTTTATTCGTACCCGCATCCAAACCCACCCAAGCAACGAGGAGTTCGTATGGCAACCGACGTTCGGCGACGCCTCCCCGATTTAATTCGCCGCCTGGCAGAAAATGGGCCCGGTTACGACTTTTTCCAGGTCGTACGAATACTTGAGCGTGTCTGGGGTGCAATCGGCAAACGGGACAAGTCGTTTGAAGAAAAGGCGCGCTTTCGCCCGGCTCGTGAAATTGGATTCCCGGCTGCTGATATCAAGCGCATTATCAGGAACGAAGAAAATGGTCGGCTCGATATCCAGTTAAATTTTATGGGGCTTTATGGGGTAGATGCACCGGTTCCCCACTATTTCATCCAGACCGTATTGCGAAATGATGATGCTGGCGAGTCGACGCGAGCATTCCTTGATATATATAGTCATCGCACCTACGCACTCCTGTACCTGGCATGGAAAAAATATCGGCCGGCAATTGACCTGGAGCAGGCAGACTCCAGGTATCGTCGATATTTTTCGGCGTTATCTGGCCGCGATGACTTACCAAAATCGTTATCAGCATTACGTTTTTCCGGTTTATATGGCCGCCGTTTTCGCAGCGCCACTGGCCTGACAGGCATGGTCCGGGAATTGGTTGGTGCCCCGGTCGAGGTCAGGGAATATGTGCCGCGCTGGGTGCAGATAAGCAAACCGATTGGCCTGGGCCAGACAGATCAAGCCGGCCAGGCGATGGTGCTCGGGGACAATACCGTGACCGGTGACCAGGTGCTGGATGTAGGTGGCAAGGTGCATATAACGGTTGGCCCGGTTTCCTATACGACAGCGCAAAGATTATTGCCAGTTCACGCCTACGGAAAAATGCTGGACAAACTAACGAATCAGTATCTCGACAATATTATAGAGTATGACATGACCATCATGGTAGCAGGTACAACCGGTACCGCACCGACACTGGGTGATGATGGGTTACGACTTGGCTGGCGTAGCTGGTTGGGCGAAGCTGCCGGTGCTGAATATCCAATCAACGTGTCAGGTGGTGAATTTCAGAACAAAGACGACCACGAGAAAAATGAAAGAAACGGTGCTCCCGGGCAAAAACAGGCAGCATAAACAGCCAACTAAAAATTTTATCAAGTACTTACAAGTTGCAATGCAGGATATTAAAAATATTATTTAACGGAATATACCAATGAGCGTAAAAAGAGTTAAAAAATTACTGGAACGGTTAAATGATCATTGCGCAGACATGCTGGATGATGCGGCTGGTTTTGCAATGGCTCGAACACATTACGAGGTGACAATTGAACATGTCGTCATCAAGTGCCTGGAGGACGGTAGCGGTGACATGGCGCGATTGTTTCGCGCGTTTAACGTAGACACCGATGCTATCTGGCAGGGTATGTTGCAACAGTTATCCAGTTGCCGTGCTGGCAATACTGGCAAACCCAGTTTTTCACCCTTTGTGCTTGACTGGTTTGAGCAGGCCTGGGTAAATGCCAGTTTGCATTTTAACCACGAACAGATTCGCTCCGGTGCGCTGCTCGATGCCCTTATTGAACTTGCGCCCAGATTGCCCGGCAACCACTTTTCGCTACTTGACGAAATATCACTTGATGCCTTAAGAGATGATTTTAATCAGCTGGTTGAAGGCTCCAGTGAAAATATGAGCCAGCGTAAACCCGTAACCAGCAAGGATTCAAAACAGACTGGTACCGCCAGTGGTATGGCAAATACTCCTGCAGGTGAAGATGGCGGTGCGTTAGGCCAGTTCACAATAGACGTGACCGCCCGTGCTGCCTCTGGAGAAATTGACCCAGTCTTTGGTCGCGACAATGAAATCAGGCAAATGGTTGATGTTTTGAGTCGCCGCCGCAAGAACAATCCTATTTTGGTTGGCGAACCGGGCGTTGGTAAAACTGCCCTGGTTGAAGGGCTGGCCTTAAGAATGGTTGAGGGCCAGGTCCCGGATAATCTCAAGAATGTTGGTTTAAATATACTTGATCTTGGTTTACTACAGGCCGGTGCCGGGGTTAAAGGCGAGTTTGAAAAACGGTTAAAACAGGTCATTGATGAAGTTAAGGCATCTACAACACCTATTATCCTGTTTATTGATGAGGCCCATACCTTGATTGGTGCTGGTGGTGATGCCGGCGGTAGTGATGCCGCCAATTTACTCAAGCCGGCACTGGCACGGGGCGAGTTGCGCACCATCGCCGCGACCACCTGGTCTGAATATAAACAATATTTTGAACGTGATGCGGCCCTGGCCAGACGATTTCAACTGGTCAAAGTTGAGGAGCCAGATGTAGACAGCGCCATCACTATGATATCGGGATTAAAGGCATACTATCAGCGACACCATGAAGTATTGATCACTGATGATGCGATTAAAGCAGCTGTACATCTATCCAACCGTTATATCACAGGCAGGCAATTGCCAGATAAGGCAATTGATTTGATTGATACTGCGGCTGCCCGTGTGCGAATGGGCCAGGCAAGTCCGCCAGTAGAAGTTGAGACCGCCGAGGCAGAGTTGGCCCATATAGAACGACGCCTGGGTCATCTTGAAGAGGAGCGAGCACAAGGTATCGAGCCCGAAAAGGAAATTATAAATGACCTGAATGTCCGCAAGAAAAAAATACAGGCACAACTTGTCGAGACAAAACTCCAGTGGCAGATTGAACTTGCATTGGTAAAAAAACTGGAAGAACAGCGCAAGCAATTACTGGAGAACGGCCTGGATAAAGAAGAGACGGATCAACAGCTGGATGCCGAAAAAGAAAAACTGGCAAATGAAATGCGTGAAATTCTGACAAAATCCCGCCAGGAAATTCAACAGGCGCAGGGCAGTGATGTGTTGGTCCACAGTGAAGTAACGGCCGATGTCATTGCCAGTGTTATTTCTGACTGGACTGGAATACCGGTTGGTAACATGGTTCATGACCTGGCAAGTACCCTGCTAAAATTTGAAGAAATATTGGGTGACCGGGTGGTCGGCCAGGACCAGGCAATCACCAAAGTTGGAAAAACATTACGCACCAGGACTGCTGGCCTGACACGAGAAGATGCGCCCATGGGTGTCTTTTTGTTAGTGGGTCCAAGCGGTGTCGGAAAAACAGAAACTGCCCACGCAATTGCAGAAATGTTATTCGGTGGTGAAAGATTTCTGACAACTATCAATATGAGTGAATACCAGGAGGCGCATACTGTTTCCCAGTTGAAAGGTTCACCCCCGGGTTACGTTGGTTATGGCGAGGGCGGTATTTTGACCGAGGCGGTACGGCAAAGACCTTATTCAGTGGTATTGCTGGACGAAGTCGAGAAGGCGCACCCGGATGTGATGAATCTCTTTTTCCAGGTTTTTGATCGTGGTTTTATGCGCGATGGTGAAGGCCGGGAAATTGATTTTTCCAATACCGTTATACTAATGACCAGCAACCTGGCCGCAAATGAAATTATGGAGTCCTGGCAAGCACATCAAGATGCTGCTGATAATGAAGATTCGGCAGAAGCGACTGAGACAACAACCAAGTCAGGCAAAGCCAAACCCAGGACTAAAACCGGGAAAAAGAAATCGACCAAGACCGAAAAAACCGATGAAAATAAAAAGCCGCTTAGCATTGACCAGATAGAAGCAGAAATTCAACCCCAGTTACTGGACTTTTTCCCGCAAGCCCTGCTTGCCCGCATGCAGGTTATACCTTTCCTGCCACTGGATAGTCGTACACTGGAACAAATAGCGGCATTAAAGCTTGATAAGGTAGCTGAACGTTTATTGTTGAATCATAAAATAGAATTTCAGTGCATGCCGGAAGTGCTAAAACACCTTGCCGGTCTATGCCAGCGACCAGAATTAGGTGCACGGCATATTGATGCGATTATTGACAGGAAACTACTGCCTAATGTGGCGCGCACGTTGCTAAATTATATGCTTGACGATGATATGCCAGATATCCTGAGACTTGGCCTCGATGAACATAATGAGTTGATTTGCGATTTCCTGGAGCTGAGTAACAAGCCGTTAGGGGACGCTAAACCAGAGATTGGCAGTGAAGAACAAGCCTCAGCAACAGTTTAATTTAAAAAAAAGATAGAAAGAAATATTAATTAAGGAAAACTATGGCAGCTACATCACCATTTGAAGGACATAACAACAGCACTCACTATTCGCTGGAGATAAAAGATCTCGCGGCAGCGGTGAGCGTGATCAAGTTTGAAGGCTCTGAAGCGATCTCTGAAAGTTATGAATATGAGTTGAGCCTGGCTATCAAAGATGTAGTTGACCCAGCAACATTAATAAACCAAAAAGCGATACTGGAAATAGACTGGGATGGCGAGCCTCGCAAGATCCATGGCCTTATATCCGAGGCGACCCACCTGGGCCCGCTGGTGGGAGACGATAGCGAGGAATATTCAATTGTTTTTACATCGCCGTTATACAGCCTGGATATAAACAGGCAGTGCCGGGTTTTTTTGAATCGTGATGTTAAGGCAATCGTTGAACAAGTCCTGAAGGATGGTGGCATTAACAGCTCAGAATATAAATTTGAGTTGACCGGAAATTATCCAATTCGGGAAATGGTTATTCAGTACAATGAAACAGATTTTAATTTTATCTCAAGGCTCATGGAAAGAGATGGAATTTATTATCATTATGCCCATGAAACAGAAAATGTTGTCCTGGTTATCCGGGACGATAGTAATGGTGCGCCCAAGCTTGCGGGAAATGACAGCTTAACTTACAAACCAGGAACGGGAAATGTTCAGGGTGAAGAATCAATTTCAAAACTCCAGCGTAGCAGCAGGTATTTAACTGCCGGAGTAAAGCTCAAGGATTATAATTACCGAACACCTGAGTCACCCTTGCTGGCAGAAGCGAGCTCACAATCTGGTACCGCATCACACGGGCTGGATTATCGCTATGGTGAAAATTATAAAAACCAGGAAGACGGAGATCAAGTAGTCCGAAGAAGACAGGAGGCAATGGACTGGCAGCGTGACCTGGTATTAGCGGAAACAGATTGCCGTGGCCTGATACCCGGCTATGTGTTATCGGTTGTTAATCCTGAAGGCGATGTGGAAGGCGATTTTTTAATACTATCTGTAACCCATCAAGGCGATCAATCATCTGCTTTTGCTTTTGGTGGTGGTCGAAGTGGTAAAATTACACCCAAGACCTACAGCAACCAGGTTTTAATGATCAAGACAGATATGCGTTACCGACCGCCAGTGGATGAAAGCCGCATCCCAAAAGTTCATGGTGTATTTTCTGCAAAAATTGAAACCACCGGTGGTGACTATGCCTATGTGGATGAACAGGGCAGGTACAAACTACGCCTGCCATTTGATCTCGGTGATACCCAGCAGGGAGGCGCGTCGCACCCGGTTCGCATGTGTCAACCCTATGCCGGACAACAGCATGGATTTCATTTTCCGTTACATGCTGGCACAGAAGTGCTGATTACCGGTGTCAATGGTGATGTCGACCGGCCAGTCATTATTGGTGCTGTACCTAATCCTGATACAACAAGCCCGGTCACAAGCGGCAATAATAGTCAGAATATCATACGCACATGGGGTGGCAATGAATTATTGATGGATGATATGCAGAACCAGGAAAAAATAGACTTATTTACAAAAGATAAAAAAAATATTTTATCCCTGGATGCAAATAGTGAAGGCCATAAAGTACAGCTTCGGACAGAAGAAGGTGAGGCAGAAATTTTTGCGGCTAAAACCATGAATTTTGAGTCTGGCGACTCATATACATTACAGACAGGTAATGATCAGATTGTGACAGTTGAAAATCGTTACCAGTTGTTAACTAAAAACAAGGATATTACGTACCAGTCAGCCGCCAATATTGACATGACCGCACAAAAAAATATTCGCATGAGTGCTGATGAAGAAAACATCGAATTGTCGGCGGACAAAGACATGGTTATCGAGACGGGCCAGTCGATGTCTGTGCGAGTGATAGATGAAGATATGGAAATTATTGTCGAGTCCGGAAATATCAGTATTGAAGCCGCCAAGGACATCACTATTGCCGGTCAGGGCGGTGGGCCCATCACTATTGGCCAGGGCGGCGGTACCATAGAAATTTCTACTGGCGGCGATCTTACTATTGACGCTAATAGTATCGAAATTAATGGTTCAAGTATTAATATTAAGGGAACCCAGGTCGGAAATAACTAAATCTGGAAATAACCAGGCATGGAAATAACCAGACCTGTCATTAATCAGGACGGATAATACTTTTATTTTCTAATTTATTTTAGCGGTATAACAGGAGCGCGTATGTCAAAATCAGCACCGGAAAAATTAACAATTAATGCCAAAGGACCTGGTTCTGATGCAGATAGTCGTTTTCAGTCAGAAAATCTCGTTTCTACACTACCAAAAATTGCCACGGTCCATAAGCTAAATTCTGACGGTTCAATATTTATAAAGCTGGAAAATCGCATTTTACCTGTTGCTGGCTACCTGGCAGCTATCCCCGGTATTATCCCAAAATTAAAAGCGGGCCAGCAAGTACTGGTACTGGAAACAGAACAAGGAGTAGGGATCCTGGGTAGCTGGTTATCAGCAAGTGAAAAACCTAAAGCACAGATAGATTTGCAGGATGGGCATTTACAGCTGGATGCCACCAAAAGCATTACCCTAAAAACCGGCGCCAGCAGTATAGAGATACACGCAAACGGGAAAATTCGCGTCGATGGCAAAGATATATATAGTATTGCCGAAGGCCCGTTACGTTTGCAAGGCAGTATTATTGAGCTGAATTAAGCATGCACTCCGAAGTTCCTTATCTAGACACCCACCTGGAAGTTGCTGCCGCGCTTTATCGCCAAAAAAAACTTTGGCTAAAACAGGCCGAAGTTGGCAGTCATAGCATGGCGAGCCTTGAGCATCGACAGCGTGTACATATCCATGTGCTCTCATACACAATCGACCCCAACGAAGCAGTCCCCGAAAAAGAACACGAGTTATATGTATATTTAGCAAGAAGATTGCAATCAAATGATCAAGGTATTCGAAATCAGGCTTATGATTTGACGCTAGAATTGCTAGTTGGCAATAACTCACAGCAGCAAGCGTCCTGCCAGGCGCTCCTGAACTATCCCCAAAGTACTAATGAAAAACTGGTCAATTTATTCCAAACGAATGAAGAAGTACAGCCAGTGTTATTCAATCTCTGGCGTGACCAATCAATTTTCATCGACATGGCAATTGTTAATGCAGTCGTTAATCATAACAATCCGGAAATAGCTTCAGCCGCACTGCATTATGCAGCCGGTAAAAAAGAATTTGGTATGGATATTTTCCAAGCTGCACTTGCCAGTTTGTTCTCTGAGAACGAACAGTTTTCTATAGCGACAGATAGTCTAGTATCGGCGCTGTGGGGAAGTATGTTACGAGGCGATCCTGAAATAAACAGAAAAATCAGCACGGCAATCGCAAAAACCCCGTCTGAAAATAGTGAAGCCATTATTCGATTGGCAGCATTATCCGGGGATGACGAGTTATATCAACTTGTTGAGGCATGGGCAGTATCGCACCCCGGACCCGGCCTGCACTTGCTCGCTTTGACTGGCCGTAAGCAAGCAGCAAATGTGTTGCTTGATTATCTTGAGAACGGCCGTGAAACCGTTTTAGCTGCGCACGCATGGACATGGCTAACGGGACAACAGCTACCAATGGTTCCCCGGATGAAACTTGTGAGCGATGATGGTAAATCGGCACCAGGTGCAGCGCTCGATGTACCATTAATTCCTGATAGTTCCCTGGCAGTATCGTGGTGGCAACAACACAAGGATCATTGGCAAGACGAGGCAAGGAAAATATCCGGAGAACAATTTTCTGAATATTTTTTATTAAAACGTGCCAAACAGGTTTGCGGGTTAGTTGGGCAGGATCTTAAAGATTTACTGGTTTTGTCTCTTGGTGAGCCTTTATCTATAAGCAGTAATACCTGGATAATCAAACAAGAAGTGTTGTTTAACGAAATATCAAACCAGGTACAGGGACAACCAGAAGCAAGCAGGGCGGCAAGCCATGCTTGAATTATCTAACCAGGGACCATGGTCTGCCGGCCTCTACCCGGGTTTTCAGTTGAATCAGGAATTCCAGTGGACATGTGTTATTAAAGCCAGTTTTGAATTTGATCAAGCAGGAAAACTCACACCGATGCCCGATCAATTGCCTATTGAAGAAACAGACCAGCATTATGGTAAATCGCTCGAGACCAGTTTAAAAATTGCTAATGAAATCGCGCCAATTAAAATGGGTAGTGAAATTTACTTGCACGGCACTGCTACACCGCCACAAACCAGCCAAAAAGTGATGGAAGTTAAGTTGGGCATGAAGACTCCCGATGGCAATGGCTGGCAGAAAATACTGCGTATTTTTGGGCAGCGCACATGGAAAGGGATGCGTTTTGCACCAAGGGCATCAGAACCGGAAAACATCGGAAGACCGGTACCACTAACGTATGAAAATGCCTACGGTGGTATTGACAGAGAGACAGGTATTGAATTTGAAGCCAACAGGGCTGGTCAGGGATTTTTTTCAGACCCGACTAAATTTTCTGATACAGAATTACCGCAGATTGAAATAGGCCCAAAATTCATCAAATCTCCCAGGGACCAGCCTTTGCCAGCGGGATATGGTCCCTTACCCGTTTTTTGGTCGCCACGAAAAAACGATGCCGGTACGTTGGACGAAGCGTCTGCCAGGGCAGGGTTATGTCCATTTGGCGATGATTTAAAACCGTCTTTTTATAACGTAGCCCCCCTTGATCAGCGGTTTAACACTAATTTAAAAGGCGGCGAAATTATCACCTTAACCGGTTTTTTGCCTGAGATACCACCAGCCAAACCACTTGAGCTAATTTTACCAGAGTTACATCATGACACCTGGAAAGTAACGGGGCAAAATCAGCAAAAGATCAACACCAAATGTGACACGCTTGTTATTGATACTGATCGCCAAATTATAAGTATGATCTGGCGTGCCGGGATCCCGTGGAGCAGGGCAGAACCCCGCAAAGGGTGGGTAATTCTGGCTGAGGATCAAAATTACGATACAAAGCAAAGTCTGGAAAAAGCATCCTGAAAACCGGATTGTATTGATTGGCTTACCAATAGAAAATATAAAAATTGAACACTAACAGTACAAACAATATTGTAATAACTGATATCGGCCTTTGTTGTACAGCTGGTAACCAGCCTTTTGCTCTATACGGCGCCCTGGGCGGTAATATAATTAATTGTCGAGAGCTGGGTATAGAGGTAGCGTCACCTGACCCCGATGATGAGGCAGTCTCACCATTGTGTGTGATGACTGAAATGGTGGCTTCAGAGAATCCTGCCGAGAGAATGATGGAGCTTGCGGGTACTGCACTCGGACAGATTATTGATAAAATTGACCGTGAAATTGATCATTCCAGAATTCTTTGTTGTATTTTACTGCCTGCTTTGAGCGAGGCAAGAGGCGCCGCAATAAATGAGCTTTACGCAGAAAATTACCTTAAAGAGTGGATTTACAATAGACATCTATCAGTAAGCAAACTGAATACATCATTTGGCGCCATGGAATACAGGTTCATACGTGTCAATGAAGGTGCAGCCAACGCTCTTTCATCTTGTTGCCAGGAGTTAGCAGACGGGAAATGGCAAGCCGTAATTTTTGGTGGGGCAGATTCATTAATTAATGAAGCGACCTGTGCCGAACTGGCCAGAGAAAACAGACTGCTGACCAGAGATATTCCAAATGGTCAACTCCCCGGTGAAGGTGCTGCATTTCTGTTGCTGGAAACAAGAAAACCTGATGACGAAAATGAAAATATTGAAATTAGTGGCATAACATTTAAACCAGAGCCTAATAGCCGCTGTGCCGAGCATAAAAAATTACTTGGTTTGGCTGATTCTATTAGCGAAATTATAAGCAAAAACAACATATCGCCCGCGGCTATCGATACTGTTTTATTACCATTTGGTCAGGAGATCTGCGAACAACTGGAATGGCACCAGGTACAGCAGAAAATATGGCCAACTGTACTGGAAGAAAAACAACGTTTGGCAATGCAGGTAGGTGAAATAGAAGCGCCCCAGCCAGAACCAGGAACAATTATTAGCCCGGAAATTCTGCAAATGACCAGTGTGACAGGAAATGTTGGCGCAGCCACGTTACCGATTGCATTGGCCTTGTCCTGTGGGCGATTCGAATTTAGTTATCCAGATATTAGTAACTTGATTGTTTGTGATGCCAGCAGCCATGTAGTGCGAGGGGCTGTGCACCTGAGTCAAGATAGTAAACGCAAACAAAACCCGAAACGGGCAGCATAAGGATAAAACAATGAGCAATGTAGTCATTAACGGCCTTACGGCAGTGCATGCAGGATCAGGGGGTACGCTCACAACAGTGGATGTATGCAAAACCCCGGATAAATGCCCTCCCATACCCTATACAAATACTGCCACTTCCAGTAATTCAGCTAAAACTGCCGGCAGTGTCATGATAAATGGCAATCCGGCCTGTAATAAGGACGCTAATTTTTCAGTCAGTTCGGGCGATGAGGGCGGAGCCTGTGGTGGCGTGTCATCTGGATCTATAAAGGGCATGGCAGAGTTCATTACATTTTCCGCCAATGTTTATATCGAAGGCATTCCCGCTGTCAGGCAAACCGATCTCATGGTATCAAATAATAAAAATACACCACCCGTACCATTGCAACAGCCAGGTGCTGGGCAACCACCTGAATTATCAGCCACTGAAGCAGAAACAAAAGAAGCTGAAGATCCTGGTTTTGAATATACGGTAGACGTTAAAGGTAATAACTTTCACATGTTGAAATCATCTGTGGTTATCGAGCAACCGGATGGTGGAGAAGAGTAATGGCGGGTACAGCATTATTTAAAAACACGGTTTTGGATCTGCCTCTTGGCAGTGCTTTGCCTGAGGGGACCGATGAGTCTGGCCAGCCATTACGACGGCTGACATACGAGCGCATCAAAAAGGGCTCGTATAATGTCTGGCTCAGAT
>VAPH01023999.1_pt1 | contig 27721 bp, 26 predicted proteins | sample 3393861 | NCBI WGS metagenome assembly VAPH01 (sample SAMN08290439, study PRJNA428436) | hydrothermal vent metagenome | isolation source: Deep-sea hydrothermal vent chimney | place: Atlantic Ocean: South-mid Altantic Ridge | reverse complement strand
TTACAGAAACTGTTCAGGTTGTCGCTATTTTTTTTAAAATAGCTGGCAACCACTTGCGAAATGCCCCCAGCATTTCTCACTTCTCGGTCGCACCTTTTTCGTAGATGGGCGGTTCCCTCTTTGTTTCATTCAAGAATCAAATAACTTCATATTGTGATTATAACTCTATAAACTCCATCTCGTAACTATATCTCTATCTATTAGCTCGGAGAGTTTTTTTATGTTTGGTTTGAAGGCGGACCGTAGGTTCGCCTTTTCGGATTCTTGCAAAGTTAATTCTACTTTTGAAGTATTGAACTTGCGAAGCAGTGCAGGAATACCGCCCTTTTTTACAGACCATACTATTTTTTCTAAACCTATCTTACGCATTGCTTCTGCAGTATGTATCATTATGCGGTCTAAAAAAACAAATCGTGGTGTTCTTGCGGTATTTACTTTCCTGTTTAATAAGCTAGGAACAAAATTGGAGTCTACATTTAGAAACTTGAATACATTAGTTATAAATAAACTAGAATCTTCTTTTATGTCTTCATATATAAGTACTAATACATTTTCTTTACCAAATGTATTAAAATATCTTTTAACTTGTTCATAATACATTCCTTGCTCAACTATTGATGAATCTTTTTTACAAGCTTCTTTGAATGTAACGGAACTGTCTATTTCACCAGCTTTTATGGAGTTTCTGTATTGAGAAAAAGCTCTATCTATAGGATTTCTTAATGAAATTATAATCTTTGCATTCGGATTGTGTTCATATAATTTTTCCGGAACCTCTAGAGCAGATAAATATGAAGTGGAACACTCTCCTTTTACTGAGTTTATGTCACATCTGTTATAAGTATCTAAATACCAATTTAAACCTTTTTTTAGGTTTTTTTCACGACTAAAAAAATGTGGTTCTTTATTTGGTATACAAATTTCTGGATGTTCATACATGCAAGCATACATCCAAGAGGTGCCAGCCTTTTGTGCTCCTACTATGAAGAAATTTATTTTATCTTTCATTGTGTTTAATATAAATTACTTAGGGTATAATTGCAAAATTAAACAGGCTTACGATCAAGTTAGGGAATCATAGTCGTTAGGACTCCTTGATTCTCTAAACTTGACTGCATAAATTCAACATAGTCGGTTCCCTCTTTGTTTCATTCAAACCTTTTTCGCATGCCCGTCGGTTTTTTGGGGGTGGGGTTCTTTGGAACCCCGACTTCCAAATCTGAAACAAAAGTTTCAGAAGGAAATCGGGGTTCCGTGTTTTTCTGCTCTTTAAGGTCGTACTTTTTTCGCAGATTGCAAAATTACTTCTCTGCTCTTCAAGGAACGACCTTTCCCCGTCGCTTCGCTCCTCCTTAAGGTCGCACCTTTTTCGCAGGCCCCCAGCATTTCTCACTTCTCGGTCGTACCTTTTTCGCAGATAGTCGCTAAAGCTCCTTTGCTCATTCAATTACACATTCAATGCCATTTCTATACTGTCACGATATGCTTCTAAATACGCACCATAATCTTGCTCTATTCTATCTGTTATAACGATTTTAGAATATCGTGAAAGCTCTACACGAAATTGATTTCCATTTAGGAGTTTGTTTATTTTTTCACCAATACAAGTTGCGTTGTCATTGGGACATAAAAAGGCAGACTCACCATCTACAAACAACTGTTTGGCTATACCTATGTCACCAACAATAAGTGGTGTTCCAACATCAGCTGAACAAAGTATCATGTGGTCTTCATCCGATAATCCAGATATTTGAATTACTACATTTGCAGTCTTAATATATGATACAAACTTCAATTTTTCATATTCAAATACAACACTATTTTGAATACCCAGAACTTGCACCTCGTCTTCTAAGTGTCGTACATTCATTTTGTCTATCAAAATAACAAGACCTATGGTTGGGTATTGATTCAAAAGACGAGCTACTCCCCTAAGTACAACATCAGTTTTTGAAATTTGCGCACCAAAACTGTTATGTAGCAAAATGAATTTAAAGTTTTTATATTTTTCTTTTAGGTTTACAACAGGCTTCTGCGCGCGCCAACCATCTAGGTCATAGTATCTAGGAAGAACTTCTACGATATCATCAAGATTTTTATATTTACCTACAATATTTTCTCGCACTGATTCAGAAATTACTCTCACACTCTGCACTCTACGAAAAATCCAATTTGCAATTAATAATCTGTAGTTATTTGACGAATCAATGTTTTTAAAATTGGGATTTGTAAAATCCTTTAAAACATGTACCTGAAAAGCACGGGAATACTTCTTTGAAAGTTTGTGTCCAACGACCGCGGACTCAAATGGACCCTCAGATATAATAAGGTCTACACGAAAGCCTCCTGCAAAAGAAAGTTGCTTTTTCGCTATACCATATGCATCAAATCCGGATTTCCACCAACTCGAAGAGTTGGTGGGATACACCCATACATTACTTTCTATTCTGTCTGGTTCGTTTGCACTTTCTCCTTTCGAGCATAATACAATCACATGTACTTCAGAAAACATACGACTATATTCTAAAAAACGTTGTTGCGCTACGCTTCCGTGCCTTAAGACCAACGTGTCTCTTGTTAAAACCAACACCCTTATATGTTCACGGTTTGACTCTTGAACAATCAATTGTTCCGCAATAATAGCTTCGTTTGCATCAACCATTGCATCTTTTGTGGCCTGTTTATCTTCAAGAATTTTTTTCTGTTCTGCTTGTGTGTTCAATAACTTCTCATCAACGACAACAATGTCATCATCAATAATATTGTCCTCTAATACATCGTCAATGTCTTTTGCGGCACGATGTGCAGGATTAAGTGAGTCTGTTTCACTATTTTTTTCTTCAGTATATATATTCTTAGGCATAGGTATATTGTGTACTAAGTATATCAAACTAACATTTAATGATTGTCGGAAACAAGCATTGTATTCACCCACGTTTGACCATATTCATCTTCAGAAATGTTCACCTTTTTAATGTCTTGTTTGTTTTTCTCACTAATATTATTTCTCAATTCAGCAGAAGCAAGCATGATTTTCATTGCTTCTGAAAAAGCTTTTTCATCATCAACCGGAACAACCTTTCCATGAATATCATTTTTAACTACTTCACCAACACATCCAACGTCTGTAGTAACTATAGGAAGCCCTGCGGACATCGCCTCTACAAGAACTCTTGCCCAGCCTTCATAATTTGAAGACAGCGCATAAATGTCTGCCTCAGCAAAAAGACTTGGTACATTATCAACCCATTCCAAAAATAAAATATTTTCTTTCAAACCTAATTCTCGCGCAAGCGACATCAGGTCATTTTGCTCTTTTCCTGTACCGACAATTACTAATTTATATCGCTTATCAATGTTTGCGACATTACTAAAAGCACGTATTAAAAGTGAAAGATTTTTCTGTGCTACAAATCTTCCCACTGTAATTATTATTATAGAATCTTCTCCAAGCTTATTGCGTAATTTATTTTCATGGGATTGATTACTAAACGCGGATATATCTGTACAAACTGGAAGTGACTGTATTTTCTTCTTTGAAACGTTTATTTTTATAAGTGAATCTTTGACTCGCTGAGAAACCACGCGGATTGTATCTGCTCGTCTTAAAAGGAAGCCCCCTATATACAAACGAAATGGGTTTAGAAAACTTTCTCTACTCCAATATTTATGACCAAAAAAATTACCATGCTCTTGAATGTTTAAAGACAACGATACCCCAGAAAACTTTTTTAAAATAAATCCTACAAAACCTGCTTCAAAAGGATCTTGTGAGGTAACAAACCATTTGGCAAACATGTTGGCGTTCAATATTTGTTTGCCAATTTTAATAGCATCAAAAACCATACCTATTTTTGTTTTTGAATTTGTTGGATGTAAAAATAGATTTTCTCCAATTTTTTGAGCAGATAGATTGTCAGAACGACGAGTGAAAACGACCATATGATATTCGGTTAAATATTTAGACAAACGTTGCTGGCGTAAGGAGTCAGCACTTTTTATATCAAAAATATTCTTACCGTAACTAATCGCTAATACGTGCATATACTAAGTCTTACTATTCAATATAGAAATAAGTTCTTCTATTACTATGTTCTCAGAAAAATCTTTTACTCTCAGTCGAGCGTGTTGTACGATTTGATTTCGAAATGTGTCATGAGTAGCGACTCGTGTAATTGCACTTACTAATTCTTCTTTGTTGTCATATGGTACTAATAAACCATTTACACCGTCTGTAATAAGCTCTGGATTGCCACCTACATGAGTGGTAACGATTGGCACACCCAGGTCCATTGCTTCTAAAAGTTGATGTGACATACCCTCATATGATGTGTTTAGCACAAAAACATCCGCACCTTTGATTGTTGTGCCTAGAGAACTTTTTGGAAGCCTGCCGACAAAACGCACAGTATCATTTAATCCTAATTCTCGTGCTTTCTTTTTTAAATCTTGTTCCAATGGCCCGTTGCCAACAATTACTAATGTGACTTCATCCAATTCTTCTTTTAATGTTGGTATTAGAGATATGAGCGTACCTATACCTTTCCATGAGACAAATCTTGCGGCCGTTACCAATACAGTACCTTTATAATTAAACATTTTACGTATCTCATCTTTTGTTTCATTAACATCAATAGGATGAAGTGCGCTGTGTATTGGCGTTATTTTTTCATTCGAAATACCCCACGAAATAACAACGGATTTCATGTATTTGCTTGGAACTATTACATGATATGCAGAAGTGGCTACTTTTTTTTGAATTTTTTTCAATATTCGTACAAAGATTGAATATTTCTCAGCAGAAACCAGAAATCTATCTAGGGTGTCTGTGACACCAAAACGTTGCTGTCCTTGTTCCCAAGCATAATCTCCAGCTACTCTAAGCAAATATTTTTTACCAGTTAGCTTGTGAGTAATATATGTAGGCAATCCAACACTAACGGGGTCAAGCGCATAAATGATATCGCAACCTCTGCTTTCACGAATCAATTTCCAAGTATAAGCAATGTGTCTCACAATTTTTGGATATCTACGAACCCAGCCATACGGAGCTACAGTTAACTCAATGTCATGCTGTGGCAAATGCTCTTCCAACATTTTTGTATACGTGGCAGGACCTCCTATGTCTGGAGGATAAATTCCTGTGGCAATCAGTATTTTCATTATCTCTATAATAGCATCGAGTTATAACAAAAAGTTGGAAGTCGGGGTTCCAACTTTTTATATCTTTTCTATCGTATCAATTTCCGTTCTCATTTCAATTATCTCATCTACAATTTCCATTGCGGAGCGCAAGTAAGTGTTGTTCGGTTTTATGTCTGAAACAGATGGTATTTTACATTTTACAACACCATCTTTATCAGACGTGTATTTAGCCAAGCTATTACTTTCTACATGTAAGGACGACGAGTTGGAAGTCGGGGTTCCAACTTTATGCACAACATGATTTAAGTTTACATATGCCAGCAACTTATTTAGTTTTATATCATCATTAATATATGCAGCCTTATACGGTCCTTGAAATAACGAACCTACACGATCATACTTTTCGTTAAAATATTTTGTATATCCTCCGTTTACGCTTTGCATATATTTACTTATTCCACCGTCCACTATCTGCTTAACAATCAAGTGATAATGATTGCCCAAAAGATTAAAAGCATTAATTTGAACCAAATTAGAAATTTGATTTTTAGCCTGATTATCTTTTCTTTTATCAAATTCAAAAATACTACCAATGCTCTCAGTTGTGTTGAAAATTTGTAACCCTTTTAAAAAACGAAGGACATCATACTTGTCCGTTGTAATGTTTCTCTTTTCTACACCACGATTGTATATATGATAATACTTTCCTGTTTGAAATAAAATTTTTCTAGTAGACATAATAATAATAAATTAACATTCGTATAAATTTATGTAAATATGGCTTAACCACAGGCTTGTGGAAGTCGGGGTTCCAACTTAAGGGAAAGGTGGTCAAATACTTGTTTTTGCATATCGTTGGCAATTAAATCCCAATTATACTTTTCCTTTACCATATTTTTTGCATGTATGGTCACTTCTTTAACCTTTTCAGGATTTTGCATTATTTTCAAAACTGCATTTTTAATTTGTTCTGGTGAATTTGCATCTACAGCCCATCCTGTAGTTTGTTTGTCTGGATTTCTTTTTTCATCAAACAAAAAATCTGCAATACCCCCTTCTTGTGTTGCAATTATCGGAATTTCAGTGGCCATTGCTTCGACAAATGAATTGCCCATACCTTCTGACCGTGAAGTCCTGATAAATATATCACATGCTTTTATATACTTTGGCATCACATCATGGCTAATTTGACCAAGCATATGTACTCTTTCACTTAAATTTAATTCTGCTATAAGCGCATTTAACATTTTTTCATCAGGACCTGTGCCATATATAACAAAATGAACATTCTTAGGCAAAAGTGCAACAGCTCGCACAACATCATCGATGCCATTTTTATGCACCAAGCGTGATGTTGTCACCAAGAATATATCGCCGGCTTTTTTTCCTAACTCTTTTTTAGCAGAATCAATTTCTGTTTTAGAGTATTCCTGCATAAAATGTTTTGTATCTACTGCATTTGGAATAACCTTACTTTCGCCAGCAAATCCCATATTTGCTCCCCATTGCTGAAGGAATGTTGAAATGGATTGTATGTAGTCGGCTTTTACAAAACCGTCTTTAAATCTATGCCCAAAAATTCTCATCTTTTTTTCTATCTGTTCTGTAGGATCACCTTCTTGCAAAGTTAGCACATATTTTACTTCTTTGAATTTGTCTTTAAACATTCCTGCGGGCACAGCACATGAGTGCGCCATCATTGCCCAAATAACATTGTACTTATATTTTTTGTGTAATTCCTTAGCTTTAAAATATGCTAGAAATTGAAATAATAATTTATTTAAATGGAGTGGCATTTTGCGCAAATCTGTCATTTCTGGGTCTTTGATTGACAAACCAATACGATGAACCAAAACATTACCTACCTGTTCTACGAAAGGCAGATTTGAATCATAGCGATTGCATATCATATGAAATTCATAATCATCAGGTGAAATACGGTCAGTAATTTCTTTAATTGCAATCTCAGCTCCCCCAATATGTTTTGGATAATATGCCAGTGAAAAAATTAATATTTTTTTCTTCATGCTTGTTAGAATAACAGTTAGAACCCCGATTTCCAACTTAGTTGTATAAATATGGCTTAACCACAGGCTTGTGGAAGTCGGGGTTCCAACTTAGTGGAATCGTCTATTTGCATAGATTGCGACTATACCTATTAAGATAATGGCTATCAAGCCTACATATGGACGAACATTATTAGAGATGGGATTGGAGGTGGAGATAGGATTAGAAGTGGAGTCTTTTGAAGTCAATGCAACGTTTGCTGTTTGTGGTATTGAAACAGACCCTTCGTCCGCATTGTCTTCTGCAACAATTTCCTCTGTAACAATTTCTTCTGTAACGGAATTTTCTATTAATGCAGGTGATGCGGGTGCAGAATTAACAATCTTTTCTTTGACTGGAATTATTTCAGTTCTGGGTGTACTAATAATTTTTTTTGGGTCATTGAAAGCTACAATATTTTTTTTACTATCATAAAGCTCAACTAATTTTTGTGAACCGGTTTCAAATCTGGATTTTTTTATTGTGATTGTACTGTTTGGAAGAATGATTGTGTTCTCTGGTATAACCACCTCCTTGTCTCCCTTAAGAATAAAGCCATTGAGTTCTGTTTCATATTTCGCATTGTTGTGTATTTGTATGTCTCCGTTCTTTGTTCGTGTAATTGAAAAGGTTATAGGAAGAATAATTATTTTACGTCGAGCCGAATCTTCATATTCAGAATAAGCTCCAAATGCCACAACTACATAATTTCCAGAATATCTAAACGAATGTGACACTTCCTTGCCTTGACCAGTATATATATCTCCAAAATTCCATGTGTATTTAAGTGAATCAAGAACAGTCTTACCCATTCCAGAAGCTTTGGCTTCAAATTGCACTGGCTGATTTACATAAGCAATATCTGGTGCATTTATAGACATTACAAGCTCATGATTAACAGGCAATGTCGTGGCTAACCTTTTTTTGTTTGACCCTCCGCCAGAGTGACTACTAGAATTAACAACATTATCTTCTAAAATATCTTCGCTTGCACCATCATCTTCTACAACAGAGTTTGTTTCAACGGTTGCATTTTCTGTCCCTGGTGTAGCCGTCGCAGTTATCCACCCAGCAGTAGTGAGTTGGGCCGTTTCTTTTGTTTCATTATTTCCCCCAATGTTTTCCCAATCTGTACCTCCTGCAACCTGATCTTCTATTGAACCGTCTGGTTTTTTAAGCACTAGTGTACTTCCACCATTATTTAATGCGCCAACGTAAATTAAAAATGCTGTTCCTAAGGCGGACGTATCGTCTGTTCTTTCTAATACCGCATACTCACCTGCGCCTATGGTACCGGTAAGAGAAATGTCCAACGATGCGCCGTCTGTAAGTTCCCATCCATCCAAATTTGTAGCCTCTCCAGAATTATAAAGCTCTATCCATTCATCATTTACAGATATTTCTGTACCCATCCATGCAATTTCATTTATTAATACAGCGGCATTTGCGCTTAATGGCAGCAAAAATAATGCAAAAACAAAACCTAATATCATATTATTTAATCGGTGGTTTATCGTTTGAGGTAATGCGCATCATCCGTTCTAATTCTTTTGGTGTTATTTTATTTAAAGTCACCTTCTTTGGTCTCATTTCTAACTCTTTTATTTCACCTGTTGGAAGTTTTGATTCTAGTTCTATAGTGGATTTTTGTTTTGTTTCAACATTGTTTGTGACTATATTATCTGGCTCACGCATAGGATTTTTTGTTTCATTTTTTTCAAGATTTGGCTGTACATAAGGTTTTTCTGTTGTTTCTGGTGTCTTTGTTGTTTCTGATGTTTCTGGTGTTTCTGGTGTCTTTGTTGTTTCTGGTGTTTCTGGTGTTTCTGGTGGTATATTTTCTTTTTTTGTTACATCTATATCTTCTTCTTGTGTTTTGACACTCTCCAAAATACCACTGAGTACATTTTTTAGTTCATTTCTATTTCTAGAATCTTTTTCTATTTTCTTTTTTTCGGAAATCTTTTTCTTATTATGTTTCTTGTCGTCATTATGTTTTTTATAATCATCTGATATATTTTTTAATGCAGTTTTCATCTCGTTAAAATCTTTTTGTGGTTCTTTTCTTGTGCGTCTTGGTTTTTTTTCAACCTGTGTACTTTGTTTTTCTTCTTCTTTGTCTTTTATTTCTTTTTGTTGTGTTTCCTTTTGTCTTTCTGAATATGATTTATGTGGTTCTGAAGGAACATTGTCGTCATTGTCATTTTTTGTACCATTTTGTTGGCCCTTACTCTCATTAGTATTTTTTTGCTTCTTCTTGGTTCTCTCTGATTCGTGCAAAGCAAGAACAATTTTTTCAACTTCCTCCCTACTGTGAGTAAACTTTTTACGACTAGTTGCAATTGCCACATCTCCATAAGAAATATCTGGTTGTTCTATAGGTGGCAAAGTAACTGCAGAAAATGGTCTAGACCCAATACCGTCTATCATAAGCGTCAAATAAATTTGTGCAAAACCAAGATTTACTAAATCTGGAGCTAGAAATGTGGGTGTATATATAGTCTCAAGCACTTCTGCATCAAATGGACCTACACGAAAAGCTATAGTGGTGCCTACGTTTCCAAAGACAGCATCTCGCACTTCCTCTTCCATTTGCTCAATATATTGGTGAGCAATAATTAGGTTCAAATGATACTTACGCGCCTCAGACAAAATATTTGCGAAAGTAGAATTTGCGAAAGACTGAAACTCATCAACATAAAAATAAAAATTCGGCATCTCTTTCATCTCCGCAACAGATAATTCTGCACGACTCATTGCGGCAAGATAGATGCGTGTTGTAAGCATTGAACCAAGCAAATTGGCGTTTGTCTCACCCAACAAACCCTTTGAAAGATTCATTATAAGAATCTTTTTCTCATCCATTATTTTACGAATATCAAAACTTGATTTTGGTTGACCTATAATGTTTCGGATAAGCGGATTACCTGTAAATTGTCCAATTTTGTTTTGAATTGCTGGAAGAGCTTCGGCTGCAAACCTCTCTGTATAGCTTGCAAACTCATTTACCCAGTATGAACGTACTGCAGGGTCTGTGATATTTTCTACAACTTTTTTTCTATATGCTTTATCACTAAGCATCCTGTTTACACTAATTAACGTAGAGTCTGGATATTCCAAGAGTGCAAGAAGTGCATTGGTGAGAATGTACTCCATCCTTGCACTCCACGCATCAACCCAAATTTTTTTGAAAGTAGACATGAGTCCAGACACAACCAAGTGTCTTTTGTCATGACCAACATCCTCCATAACATTAAATGAAATAGGATTTTCCATATCGAATGGAGCAAAATAAATTACGTCATCCAAGCGTTCTTTTGGTATATATTCCAAAAGTGTTTGAGCGGCGGAACCATGAGGATCAAGAAAAGCTATCCCCTCCCCATTTTGAATGTCCTGTATTGCCATGTTCTCCAGAAGTGTAGACTTGCCCATGCCAGTCTTGCCAATTACATACATGTGACGTTGACGGTCTTTTGCCTTGATACCAAATGCCACTTTCTGACCGCGCGCGTCAGTTTTAGCAAAAAACGTAATCCTATCTGGGTCAAAGTTCATAATATAGCTATAGTATATCGTAAAAACATAGCAAATAAACAATAAAACGTGATATCTAGATGTTTATTATAAAAAACACACTGCGTGATTGCAGTGTGCTCTGTTTAGGTTAAATTGGTTTTTTCATACCAATTTTATCTGCATATGTAACAATGCCTTCTGAAGTTTCAGCTGGATATATTGCACAAATTGTCTTTCTTGCCAATCTCCACAACTTAATGTATAGAAATCGACTAAGTTTCATCTTGACACTTTTTTATCTTCATCAGAAAGTGGTTTATGAATTGTTTGCCACTGTTCAAAACTCAGGTTTCTAGTTGCGTTGTAAAAGGCTTCTTCAACAGAATTAATATCTGTCATGTCTACTTTATACATAACTTTCTCCTTTTATGTAATGAATCACTATTTCCACACTAGAGAGTATACGTATAAATATTTATTGTCAATCTAAATTTGTTGTTGTAGAAATAGAAACTTCTGCTGGTTTTAATGCTGCTTCTGTATAAATATTTGAAGGAGACCATATCATATATGACATTACACCAGCATCTTCACTTGCCTGAATCTCTGCGCGGACATCTTCAGCATCGTAATCTCCACCATAATCAAAATCTTGAATCCAAGACCTAAACTTATCTGCTGTATATACCGGTTTTTTATACATACCAGTAAATGTTACTGTACCACTTGCATTTGTTATATTGATTGGTTCATGCAAAAAACCTTGCATTGGAGTAGTGGAAGACATCATTCTTTCTACACCTCGTTGCATTGCGTAATTTACAACCTTATATGGATAATTATTTGGATTACCTAAACCAAGAAAGGAATCCGGATAGTGAGATGGATAAACCATGGGTGCAAGAAAGTCAAAATATGGAGCGGCCCTATCTTGCACCTGACCTATTGATAAATCATCATAATTTGTGGTTGTCATACCAAATAAATCTACACTAGTCCATGGTGTGCTAGATGCACGTCCTGTTCCTTCGTGTTTTATATCTGCGAAAAGTTCTTCCTTATCAAGCTCTTCATTTAAATATTTAAAGAATGCTTCTAGATTTGCTTGCTTGTCGCTACCATACTCTGTTGTGTTACTGTTTGGAAAAGCTATATCATTCATTGGTCCGTCAGATGGGTATCGCACATAATCGTAATTGAGTTCATCAAAACCAATATTATATGAATCTACAGAAAGTTTTATTATGTAGTCCCAATATTCTTTTGAACCAACATCAATAAACGAAAGTCCTTTGTTGTCTTTCCATACTGTAACACCGTCTGCTTTTGTTACCGCTAAATCTGGCCGTAATAACGAATAGTATGGATCTTGAAAAACAGTGATTCGCCCAATAACAAAAATGTCTTGCTCATGCAATGATGCAATAAACTGCTCCATATCTCTTGTGCCACAGCGCGCATTCTCCCATGCACCGCTCAATGCTTCTGAGGTGGCTGGGAAAGATATTGTTCCAGAGTAATCTTTTATATCAATAATAACAGAATTTATTTCTGTCTCATTTATTAATTTGACGAGCTTGTTTCTGAAACTTGGTGTACCTGCCACACAAGATGTCATATATATTGCTTTTACTGTATCAGGCAAAGGTGTGTGTGTTATAACATTCCTAACATCTATCGGTTCTTCTATATCAACTTCTTCATCAACAGCATCTTTAATCAATTCAACGATTTTTTCTGTTTTGTACTCCAAAGAAGCTGCCTTTGGAAAGACTGTATAGGATGCCAAAAAAAGCGTAGCTATTATAAATATTAATAATGCCCAGTGCTTTTTCATATTTTATATTTTCTTATCGTGTTCGTGTTCTTCTGTCTCTTCTACAATTTCTCGACTTTCTACAAATTCATCGCTAACTCCCTCTCCATTACCAGAATCAATAGACCTAAAGAATGCTGTACGTCTCAGACTATATCCAACAAACATCAAAATGGCTCCGGCTGTAATAAAAATTACTTTTTCCCAATTTCCTGGAAAACCAGAAAAAGGTGTGAAAAAAACTATAAGTCCCAAAACAAAAACTAATGATTCTCTACTCATTTTAATATAATTCTTAACTGAATAAAAACAACATAATAAAGCATGTTATCTTAATTTCACCCTACGATAAGGTGTGAAAATATATATTTTGGATATAATTATTTTTCTACACATTACTGCATTACTGAATGACATTATTTTCTTTAGAAAATAATGTCATTCCCATGGTGGTAAAATTCACAATATACCCTTAGGATATTTGTTCATTCAATTCTACCCCTACACAAGAAGAATAACAAACAAAATACGGATATGTAATGTCCGTATTTTGTTTGTATATTTGTTTAAAATTTGAGTTGGAAGTCGGGGTTCCAACTTTAATATGGCTTAACCACAGGCTTGTGGAAGTCGGGGTTCCAACTTTTTGGAAACCAAAATAACAAACTCTCCCCTTACATGTTCTTTATTTAACTCAAAATATTCGAGCATTTCTTTTGGTGTGCCAGATACAAACTCTTCGTGCATCTTTGTTAGCTCTCTGGCTACAGACACTTTCTTCTTTTCGTCTAAAAATTCTGTGAGAGAAGAAAGTGTCTTAATAATTCTATGCGGTGATTCATAAAAAACAACAAGACCTTTCATTTCTGCCACTTTTTTAAAAAAGGTCTCTCTTCCTTTTTTGTGTGGAACAAATCCAAGAAAAGTAAAATTCGGTTCATTTATTCCTGCTATAGCTATTGAGGCTGTTATTGCCGTTGCTCCTGGGACAGTTTCAATAATGCAGTCTGGCAAACTCTGTCTTATACTATGTACCAATCTTGAGCCTGGGTCTGAAATACAGGGTGTACCAGCATCACTAACAAAAGCCACGTGCTTATCTTTTTTTATTAACTCTAGTGTAAGTTCTGCACATTTTTCTTCTTTTTCTGCATCACATCTAATCATTTTTGATTCTATTTCAAGATGCTTGAGAAGCTTGCCTGTTACACGCGTGTCCTCACACAAAACAACATCAGCCTCTTTAAGTGTGCGTATTGCACGAAGCGTAATGTCTTCTAAATTACCTATTGGTGTTGCTACTATTGATAATTTTCCATTCATATTTATTTATAGAACATTACCACAACTATTGAGTTTTTAGGTAAAAAAACGCCGGAATAAATTCCGACGATGTGTTTAATAGAAGATTAGATTTACAGTGGCAAAGGCTCCAAGTGGCATTTTTGTATAAAATTTAAAAATTTTGTACATGCTGTTTGAAACACTTCTTTTGGACCATCTTGTGTCTCATAAACATCCTTGGCAGTATTAAACGCAACAAGATTTAGAAACTCACGTTTGTGAGGCATCGTTTCTGTTGGTTCAATATAAATACCAAATACTATTACTGAGCTTAGTGGCGATTGTAGTGGTGGCAATATTGCTAACGCAACAAGCAACAACTGATCGTTGTCTAAATCTTTTCCTTTTTTAAGCTGGAACAGAGCTTCCACTAGTGGATTTACTTCTTCCATTTACTACTCCTTCTTTTTTTAAGTCTGTTTTAAGAACAAAATTCACCGATTTCGGTGAATTAACCACACCTCCCTTATAGGGAATGGCGAAACATATTAAAGCATTTTTCTTTATCCTAGTCAACGACAATTATACTACCAGCTTGTTTGCTAAATTAACAACATTTCCCGCACCCATAACTACCACAAAATCTTCTTTTGTGACTATTTTTTTAATCTTCTCAATAGCCTCATCAAATGTGTCGTAGTATGAAGCGTTTCCACCTTTTTTATTTATAGCTTCTGCAATTTTTTCACTTGAAACTCCACTTTTGTTTTCTTCTCTTGCTGCATATATTGGAACTAAAATTACACTGTTTGCAATATTTAGAGCCTCTACAAAATCGGCAAACAACTCATTGGTACGAGTATATGTGTGTGGCTGAAATATTACTGTAATATTCTTTTTTGGATTAACTTCTTTTACAGATTTTAGTGTTGCTTTTATTTCGGTAGGATGATGAGCATAATCGTCATACACAACAGCGCCGTTAATCTCTCCCTTATATTCAAAACGTCTCCATGTACCAGCAAAGTTTTCTAGGGCTTTCCTTATGTGTTTTTTTTCTATGCCGATGAATGAGGCGGTGGCGCTAGCCGCCGCCGCATTCATGTGGTTGTGTACCCCATGTTGTGTAAGCTGAAGGAGAGGATCTACATATTTTCCGTAATCTATTATTTCTACAGGTCCTGCATTTCTTTTTTGAATTTGATTTATCGCAGGCTGAACTTTTATATCAGATAAATTTGCGACAATAGCTCCGTCTTCTTGTACTTTCATAGCGAGCTCACGAAAAGCGCTCTGTACGTCCTCAAGATTTTTATAGTAATCGACATGTTCATGTTCTATGTTTGTGATAATGAGAACATCTGGCTCCAATGTAAGAAAGTCTCTTTTGTACTCACACGCTTCAATGACAAAATATTTACTCTTACCTGCTCGAAAGTTACTCTTTGTTTTTGTGCGTAATGAACCAACTATTGCAGTGGGGTCGTATGACGCTTCCTCAAGAATATCTATAAGCATCGCTGTCGTGGTGGTCTTGCCATGGGTTCCTGCTACCGCGATAAGATAATACTCATTTGCAACCATTCCTAATGCCTCAAAATAATTGATTGTTTTTATTCCCTTCGTGCGTGCTGTTACAAGTTCTGGATGAGAGCTATCCATAGCTTCTGTGTATACAACCAAATCAATACCGTCTGTTATATTTTGTTCATTTTGAACTGGAAAAAATACCACACCTTCTTTTTCTAATGCTTCTGTAATTGGCGAGATAGTAATATCTGAACCACTGACAGCTTTCTTTTCATTAAGAAAAAGACGAGCTAGAGCGGACATGCCTATGCCCCCAACTCCTATCATATGTATATGTTGTATTTCTTTTAAATTCATATTATGCAAGATTGTCAATTAACGACACGAATTGGTCTCCACGGTCGTATTCATTTTTATAATACTTACCAAATGAAGAAAATGCTGGACTAAATAATATTACATCGCCATTTTCTGTTTGTGCGACCGTGGCTTTTATACAGTCTTCTAATTTTTCGTGTTCTTCAAAATCTACAGATTCTGACAACAGCTCTTTCAACTTTTCTGTACCTGTTCCAGAATACAAAACAACATACTTGCAACTCTTTTTAATCTCTTCAACAAGGTCTTTTGGGTTTATGCCCTTGTCTGTGCCACCAACAAGCAATACAACATTCTTTCCGTCAGCTACTGCTTTTAGTCCGGCTATGGTTGCGGCAGGTGTTGTAGAATTATTGTCATTATATATTTTTACACCTCGCACTTCTTTTAGTAATTCAAGTCTTCCTGAAATTCCTAGAAATGTTGCTAGACCATTTAAAATTAATTTTTCTGGAAGACTTGTGGACTTAAGTGCTTCAAATGCTATCGCGGCATTTAGGCGGTTGTGTTCACCTGGCATATTAAGTAAAGCATTCTCAGGCAAAGACGAACCATCTACCAAAATGATTTCCTTCTCCAGCCCTAGGGTTACCCTAGGGCTGGAGAAGTTCTTCATTAACTCAAAAACTTCTGGTGTTGTTATAAGTACGCCATCGTCTTTTTGATGTACAAAAATTTGAACTTTGTCTTCAAAATATTTGTTGATATCACCTCGATAATATGTCATATGATCTTCCATAAAATTCGTGAAAACTGCTATCTGTGGACTTATCTTCATTTCCCCAAAAGACTGCAACTGCCAAGAATCAAGTTCCATGACTGCAATTGATTCTTCTTCTACTTCCTTTAATAATTGCAAATTAGAAACTCCACGAACATTTCCACCAAGTAACACACTACCCATTTCTGTTGTATGAGTGAGTACGTGGTGAATCATATTTGTAACAGTAGATTTACCACGAGTGCCTGTGACTCCAATTATTGGTATACCTGAAAGTTTTGCGAACAGCGCACCGCTCATAGCAATCTCTGCCCCATCGGCTCTTGCTATTTCAAGATACTTGGAGTCATAAGGTATGCCTGCAGCTTCAAGTATCATATCTCTACCTATAAAGTCTTCTTCTTTATGCTCTCCTAATGTGTATGAAATATTAGAAAATTGTTTAAGTTTACCAAGTGAATCTTTTAATTCTTCTTCTGACTTTAAATCAGTAACTATAAGTTCAGCCCCACACTCTGCTAAAAAAGCCGTATCTCCAACACCACGCCCAAGCAAACCGAGTCCCATTACGGTTGTTTTCTTGCCTTTAAAATAATTGGTGTGGTTATCCATATTTCTATGTTTTATATAAATGACTCGGTTTTAAGGAGGGGGTCGGGGAACCATGTGGTTCCCCGTGGAGGAAGGCAGTGAGCGAAGTATGAGCGAACGTCGGAAAACCGTGGGTTTCCGAGAACAACCAGTCCCATTACGGTTATTTTCTTGCCTTTAAATTCTTTTTTAAAATCCAACATGTTATCTTTTAAGAAACTACCCGAAGGTTTTTTAATTCACTTATTATCATCTTTTTATATTTAAAATATTCTCTGTTTGTCATTATGGAGGCATTTTAACATGGATTTTACATACATTAATCCAACTCCCGAGGTCAGACCTCGGGAGTGAGGTCTGGGAGTGGCCTTGGGAGTTGGGGACCTTGGGAGTTGGGAACCTCGGGAGTGAGGTCTGGGGGTGGCCTCATGAGTTGGAGGAGTTGGAGCACTCCCGAGGTCTGACCTCGGGAGTTTATAGAGTTCGTGATATGATATAAGATATAATGATATAATATTCTACATATGAAAAGAATAGAAAATTATAAAAGTTTTACAATAGTTGCATGAAAAGAATAGAAAATTATAAAAGTTTTACAATAGTTGCATGGATTACTGTGATTATATTTAGTCTTTTTACGTACAATCTTACTCTTAAACTTAGCGAGAAAATTGATCAGCTTATCCCTACTGTTGAAAATGGTGTGTACGACGCAGATACTTTCATAAACTAAAACACACAAAATGCCGTGGCTAAGCCACGGCATTTTGTGTATTTTAGTTTATTAGATTTTGCTCTGTACTTATTTACTAGCTTTCAAATATGAAATCATAGTATCTGCGTCACTAACCTCAAGTGGGTCGTCTTCGCAATTATCAGAGTATCCATCTTCAATAAACATTTTTTCGATAATTGAATCGTCTACTATCATACTGTATCTCCATGAACGCATACCAAATCCAAGATTGTCTTTCTTCACAAGCATACCCATCATTCTTGTAAAATCAGCTGAACCGTCTGGAAGCAATTTAACATTCTTTGCTTCTTGTTTTAGTCCCCATTGATACATTACAAATGCATCGTTGACACTAATACAATAAACTTCATCTATTCCTAAAGATTTAAGCTCTTCATACTTTTTTTCATATCCCGGTAGGTGTGAAGTAGAACATGTCGGAGTAAATGCACCCGGAAGCGCAAACACAGCAACCCTCTTCCCTTTAAACACATCATCCGTTGTTACATCCTTCCATCTGAAGGGATTTTCTCCTTCAATACTTTCATCTCGTACACGAGTCTTAAATACAACATCTGGAACTTTTTTTATCATTTCTGCCATAATTTTTTTTATTAATTACTAAAAATCAAATTGAGAACAGATATTTTACCATGTTAATTTAATGTATACAAAAACACATAAACTAGCAAAACGGCAATTCCCACAGGTCGGACCTGTGGGATTAGGTCTGTGGGGATTAGGTCTGTGGGATTTGGGTGAAAAATGTGTTTTTCACCGCTTTATCTTTGAAAAGAAAATAATGAAAATATAGTATCTCCAATCATTTGTACGACCGGAAGGACTCGAACCTTCGACCTCGTCATTATCAGTGACGCGCTCTAACCAGCTGAGCTACGGTCGTACAAATGATTTGAAATCAACAAACCATATTTTCATTATTCTATTTTCAAAGCGCCCGCTGGAGCTACAATTTCGAGCGAGGAAAAATGTAGAAGATTGCTTATACATTATTTCCGAGCAAAGTAATTGAAAGGTTTGCTTACAGGTCGTACTTTGTATTCGACTACATCTATTTTAACAGGACTCTTTCATTACATGAACTGTTTAGGTTGACGATATTTTTGCAAAATATCTGGCAACCTTCTGACAACTCCCGAGGTCTGACCTCGGGAGTTTAGACCTCAAGGATTTAACTGCTTTATGGCCTCAAGATACTACCAAAATACTGTCTATTCAGCAATATCTAAAAAAACTGCGTGGTACAATAAAAGCATATGAATACCATACAAGACTTTTCAAGTAGCATATTGGCTTTTATAAACAGCTCATTAATACCATTCGCATTAGCTATAGCTTTTCTTTTCTTTTTATGGAATGTACTTAGATTTTTTATTATAGAGAGCAATTCTCAAGAAGGCAGAACAAAAGCAAAACGATATATAACATGGAGTATAATTGCATTTGTAATCATATTGAGCATATGGGCTATCGTATCAATGCTTGTTAGAGATTTTGGTTTTGATACCACCACGCCTATTGTGTCTGATTATGTAGAAGGTAGATAAATTTTTATGTCAAAAAACCCGCGACCTACGGTCGCGGGTTTTTTGTTATATAAACTGAATAGCATCAACTATTATATACAAAAGTAATTTGAATTCTCTTTTGTCTTATCCTTCGCAGAGTCTTTCCTCTGTGTCAGATATAACTTTAAGGGGTTAATATCATGTCCTATTATGTGCTCAATTGAGGCACATAATATCGACCAATTAGCCATCATGAGTATGTTTGTTACCAACCATACGACGACGTGTCCAATTGGAATTAATCCACGACCAGCTTCCGCTAGCCGTGCCTTGTTACGACTTAGTCCTTGTTATCGAGCTTACCGTCGGCCGTCGCTAGGACGGACTTCGGGCACTCCCGACTCCCTTGACTTGACGGGCGGATTGCAATAAGTAGGTTAACTTTTGCGTTCCCACGTAGCAAACGGATTTCCCGTACTACGCGAGTCCAGTGGTTTTCTGATTCATATTTAGCTTCAATTTACGAATTTTTTCAATACCTTTATGATCAAGATGACCATTTTCACGAATTATATCCGCTATTTTACAAAATATATCAAAGCTTCGACTTTTTGAAGCTGTTTGTAGTTGGTTGTGTTGGAAAAAAGGAATAATTTTTTCAAATATATCCTTCTGTGAACCAACAGTATACCTATAGCAATTGGTGTGATTCTTTCTTTTATCGTTTTGAAAATAAACATTTCCACATTCAAGCGTATTTTGTACTTTTTCAAGTAGTTTCTTGTCCATTTCCTGCAATTTAATGTGGAAATGGAGCTGTATACGCCATCCTGTACGATATGTCGACATCTTAGAGACATTGACATAAAAGCACCCTTCACCATCTGTAATACCAACTATATAATCCTCAGTGACTTTTGGTTTTGTCCTTCCCATACGTTTTGTCATTGTATCACAATGACTTGACGCATGGTACTACGACGCAGCTGACTTCTCGTGATTGTGCTTCCATAACCTTATCAAATCACGAGATCTCCTCGGGTCACAATGCTTACTGTTCCAAACATCCAATCATGGCTTTCAGAACCTGTTTCTATTTTAATTTCAATGCGAAATTTTCAAATTTTAAGTGAAACGATGTTAAAAATTTTGAGAAATACTTCAGTATTTCAAGAAATTTTTAACAAGTTGTAGCTAAAATATGGAAATTTTTAGCAGAAATTAAAATCGTAAATAGGTTCTTGGTTTACTTCCTAATAACCCACCGGTATGAGTCGTAAACACCATTTTCTGTATTACTACAGGACAGGCTGTCTTTTGTTACTTAGACCCTTCAGACGCTCCCTCGCGGGACGCGTCCTGTCTGTTCACTACGCTCTTATATAGTACGGTAGTCCTATATAGAGGAATCGATTTTAACGATTTAGTATTATGAATCTACCTGAAATCTCACCACAATAATTTAGTGATAAGATTTGTTTCGTATCGTCATAGTACAAAATATGGCTACAAATTCCGTAAATTTAGTCAATGGATGATTATTCATTTCTTAAATTTACATAATTTTCACTCATATTTTGTACTATTTTAGATTACGATGAGATTTCAGGTAGATTCGCATTGCTGCCGAGCACAGTTATTTGTGAGTACAAGGCTCGGGAACGTATTCACCGCAGCGTGCTGATCTGCGATTACTAGCGATTCCGACTTCATGAGGTCGAGTTGCAGACCTCAATCCGAACTGGGGATGGTTTTATAAAGATTTGCTCCGCGTTACCGCATTGCGTCTCGTTGTACCACCCATTGTATCATGTGTGCAGCCCAAGACATCTAGGGACATGCTGACCTGGCGTCATCCTCACCTTCCTCTCCCGTGAGGGAGCAGTCTCGCCTGACACTTGTAACAGGCAACGAGGGTTGCGTTCGTTTCCCCACTTAAGGGAACAGCTCAAGCCACGAACTGACGACGGCCATGCATCACCTGTTATACACCCTCGAAGGCTTCCTCGGTTTCCCGAGGCGTGCAGTATAATATCTAGTCTTGGTAAGGTTCCTCGCTTAGTTACGAATTAAGCCACGTGATCCACCGCTTGTGCGAGCCCCCGTCTATTCCTTTGAGTTTTAATCTTGCGATCGTACTACCCAGGCGGTCCGCTTAATGCGTTAGCTTCGTCACTAAAAGGGTCGATACTCCTAATAACTAGCGGACAGCGTTTAGGGCGTGGACTACCGGGGTATCTAATCCCGTTCGCTACCCACGCTTTCGTGTCTCAGTGTCAGAAAAATGCCAGTGTGTTGCCTTCGCTTTTGGTGTTCCCCATGATATCAACGGATTTCACCCCTACACCATGAGTTCCACACACCCCTCATTTTCTCTAGTATAACCGTTTCGAATGCGGTCTTGAAGTTGAGCTCCAAGATTTAACACCCGACTAATTACACCACCTACACACCCTTTACGCCCAGTAAATCCGGGTAACGCTTGAGGCTTCTGTATTACCGCTCCTGCTGGCACAGAATTGGGAGCCCCTTATTCATGAGGTAACGTCAATAAAACTTCCTCCCTCATAAAAGGTGTTTACGCCCCTAAGGGCTTCATCCACCACGCGGCGTCGCTCCGTCAGACTTTCGTCCATTGCGGAAGATTCTCGACTGCGGCCTCCCGTAGGAGTATGGACCGTGTCGCAGTTCCATCGGTGGGGGTCAGGCTCTCACCTCCCCTATCCGTCGTAGCCATGGTAAGCCGTTACCTTACCATCAAGCTGATAGAACGCGGGCCATTCATAGAGCGATAAATCTTTACCCCGAAGGGACCATCGAGTATTATTCTAGATTTCTCTAGTTTATCCCCGACTCTACGGTATGTACCCACGTGTTCCTACCTCGTCTGCCATGGGTCTAAACCCATTCGACTTGCATGCCTCATCCACGCCGCCAGCGTTCACCCTGAGCTAGGATCAAACTCTAATTTAAGACAGGATCATGAGATAAATCTCATAGATCTTGTTCGGTGAGAGCAGCGCAATGTACTATCGCGCGCTCATCAACCTATCCAAGGATAAGACAAAAGAAAGTACGAAAACACATGTGTTTTCGCCTGTCATACCATGAAATCAAAACAAGAATAAAAAGTGACCTGCACTTTTTATGAGCGTCAGAAATCAGGTAGACATTACTTTTGTCTGTTCGAACATGTTTTCACGATGTGTTTGTGAAAATATGTTCTGCTGATGCGTACCGTCAAATGAATAATGGATTAAATGCACGTTGCGAAAATTCAATCATTCAGTCCAGAGATTTTCTCAAGGAGAGAAAAAATCCGGACATAAATTCAGAATAGTTGCTTGCGCTCCTTTCTTCATTCAGTCCAGGGATTTTCTCAAGGAGAGAAAAAATCCGGACATAAATTCAGAATAGTTGCTTGCGCTCCTTTCTTCATTCAACTTGTACTTTCAAATCTGTTTTAAGGTAACAAATTTGAATTATTCAATTGTATAAAAAACATCTATCATTCAGTGTCTAGAACAAAATAAAACATCTTATAGATGTTGTACACTTTCTCACCAAACCATGATAGTGCGAGCTATTATACAGGGAACTTAAAAAAGGTCAATACATTGGGGCTTTCTTTAGGAATCACAGAGTCGATAGACAATATTGTCGTTATCATATGCACAAGCACCATCTGCCGTTGCTTGGTTTGGACCACACGACACAATGACGCTTGAATCATTTCCTGAGTCAGTAATCCCTCTACAACCAACAGTTGCAGAGAGGCATTTATAATCTTCATCAAGATAATATGAACCATTCCATGGGTCTTTTACACTAGACACATACGGTCCGTTCCACCCGCTCCAACCAAGACCATTGCCAACAAGACCGCTGTTATTTGATGATAAATCTATTTCATTATTAGCTGGTACAACAGGTCGACATAAACTTATGTCAGAATTTGGATATAAATTTATATCGTCATACAGCTCCAAAATAGCAGTATTAATACCACTCAACTCAGCCTGTGTAGAAGCAACAAGTGCTTTGTCTTGTGCGGTTCTAAGAGGAGGAAGAATTATAGAAACAAGTATTCCTATAATGGCAATTACTATAAGAATTTCTATTATAGTAAATCCTTTCTTACTTACTTGTTCAAACGACATTGTTTCATTATATCAGCTAAAATCTTCACTCTTTTATGCTCATTCAACATATAGTGCATAGTGGTATACTTTCTCTTGATGAACAAAAAAGAAACAGTTGTAATTTCAGTTGGTGGGTCACTTATTGTTCCTGACCAAATTGATACGACTTTTTTAACAAATTTTAAAAAACTTATAGAAACACAAATCGCCGACAACGGGCGGTCTTTTATTATTATTGCTGGTGGAGGTAAAACAGCTAGACGATATCAAGATGCGGCAAATAAAGTAGCTGAAATAGATAACTATGACTTAGATTGGCTGGGACTTCATGCAACAAAACTAAATGGTCATTTGCTTCGTACTATTTTTAAAAATGTTGCATATCCTATAATAATTACAAATCCTGATGATATTCTAGATGTGCCAGAAATAGAGCAACTTATTGTTGTGGCAGGATACAAACCTGGTGCCAGTACAGATTTGCGTGCTGTACAGATAGCTAAAAATATCGATGCTGATAAGGTTGTGAACTTGTCAAACATCGATTATGTATATACTGATGACCCTAAGAAAAATAAAGACGCAGAAAAGATTGAAGATATAACTTGGGCAGATTTTCGAAAAATAATTCCTGAAAAGTGGGAGCCTGGGCTTTCTTCCCCATTTGATCCTGTGGCGGCCAAAGAGGCAGAACAAGATAATATTGAGGTTGCGTGTATTAATGGAGAGAAATTGGAAGAACTTGAAAAGTATTTAAAGAACGAAGATTTTGTAGGGACTAGAATACATTCGTAAGTTTATTTTGATTATAGAGATTGAATAGAGAAAGGCCGGTCGCGTAGCGACCGGTCTTTGTTTGTCTTGCAATACATTTTTTAAAATGGTACTTTTTTTTTAGATATAAAGTACTTATACAATTGAATAAACTAAACAGGAGAACTACAATGAAACTTCGAGGAATCGATTTTGGGCGAGTACATCTCGCTTCAGGAACTGGTGGTTTTAAATGTGATGGGTCAGAATATTGGCTTCATCGCATACCATACTTGCGTCCAGATTTTACTGGCGCAACCAAAACTACCAAAACGGTCACGCTCCATGAACGCAACACACAAAATGGTGCCAACATGGATATCGATGATGAACTACGTCCAACTGAAGTATTTCCATCATGTATCGCAGTAAATCCAATTCTATGTTGTGCGGTAAATGCAGTTGGCCTTACAAACAAAGGGTTGCGTGCACATCTTGATATGGGTATATGGCAAGAGTGGACTAAACCATTTTTTCTGTCACTTATGGCGACCGGAGCGACTCTTTCAGAAAGAATGAGGGAGTGGGAGCAAATGGATCAAATTCTACTTGAGTATAAAAATGGATTTAATGCACCAGTTGCAATACAAAGAAATTTGTCTTGTCCAAATGCTGGCGTCAATATAAAGTCATCCACTCTCATTAAGGAGTCCGAGTATGCTCTAGAAGGTGGCTCTGTTCTTGGGTGGCCTCAGGTACCAAAGTTCAATGTTTGGCAACTGCCGATTGAGGCAGCTATGGAGATTGGAAGTAATGAGAACTGCGACGCATTGCTGTTCTCAAACACAATACCCTGGGGAGACCTGCCGCGCTGGCTTCGGCTGGTATCTTTTGGCACACTGTTTTCACCACTTCGGTGGCGTGGCATCAAGCAAGACGGTGGTTATTCTGGACCATTCCTTCTACCACAAGTAGAGAAAATGGTGAGGGAATTACGTGCACACGGTTTTGAAAAACCCATCATTGTATGTGGCGGTATTACGAAACCAAAACACGTCAACCGTGTTTGTAATGCAAGAGCAGATGCATATGAGTTTGCTACAGTCGCCATGTTGAGACCATGGCGAGTTCAACCAATAATTCAACGAGAGAAATCTCTCAACTGGAGGAATTCATAATGGTTAAACTGATTATGCGTCGTATTGACGACTTTCATCATCACTTTCGCGACAGTCCTATACTACAAAAAGTACTATCATTACTTGTGTCGTATTGTGGTAGAGCAATTGTGATGCCGAATCTTAATCCACCGATATTAACGGGAAAAGATGTCATGCAGTATAGAAACAAATTCTATACTGCACTTGAATATGTTTCAAAAGGATTTTGTTTTAAACCACTTATGACAATCGATATTGTTGATACGAGGGAGAAAAAAGAATCGCCCACAAAAGCAGAACTCATGGTTACAACACCAGATATTGTATACGAAGCATATGAAGCTGGTGCTATTGCAGGAAAAGTATATCCACTTGGTGTTACAACAAATTCTGCAAATGGTCTAAAAGATTTTTTTAGCCCAAACATGAATGCTGTACTACGAGCAATGCAAGATACAGGAATGATACTTCTATTACATGGAGAAATTGGTGGAGAACGTATTCTTACTACTGAACGTGAAGGTGCTTTCTTGGATACTTTCAAGAGACTTGTGGAAGAAAATCCAGACCTCAAGATAGTCTTTGAACACATCTCTACCAAAAGTGCGGTTAGGCTCATCCAAAACATGGGTCCAAATGTTGCTGGCACAATCACGGCACACCATCTGACTGACACGCTCAATGACGTAATCGGTGACGGAGTTCATCCACACAATATGTGTATGCCAGTACCGAAAAGCTACGACGACCGAGATGCTCTGGTGGAAGCGGCAACAAGCGGAAATCCAAAATTCTTTTTTGGTTCAGACTCCGCGCCACATCCTCGTAATCAAAAAGAATGTTCACATGGTAAATGTGGTCAATTCACAGTACCAGTAGCACTACCTATGCTCGCTGAAGTATTTGAGCAATCTGGGGCACTTCATAGACTAGAAACTTTCACATCTCAATTCGGTGCAAAATTCTATGAACTACCTTTTAACGAAGGGTCTGTTACATTGGTGCGTGAAGATTGGAAAGTGCCAGATTCTTACGGTGATTTTATTCCACCAAACGCTGGTAAGTGCTTGCGATGGAAAGTAGTATCTTAAATAGTTTAATTCAAAAGTTTATCGGGTATGCAATTGCATGCCCGATTTTTTATTTCGTGGAGATATTTTCTAAAAATTTATTAAAAAGACCGGTCGCGTAGCGACCGGTCTTTTTGCTTTTTTATTAAAGTATGTTTTTACTTCTCTTAAGACTCAGAATTTTTGTTTTCACTTTCTGGTTCTGATTCTGATTCTGGTTCTGGTTCTGGTTTTTGTTCTGACTCTACCGACGTGGTGTCTACGTTGCTTTCGTTTGTTTTAGATTTTGCAAAAGGATTTTCTGTGTTGTTTGCAGAAACTAGTGCCGGACCATATTTGTTTTCTTTTTCCTCACCTTTTATAACAAGTAGAATAATTAAGATAATCAAACCAAGTATAGGAATAAGTGCAACAAGTTGCCACCAACCGCTTTTTCCTGTGTCATGTAATCTTCGTGCTGCAATAGCTATGTTTGGAACAAGAAGTGCCAACGTAAGCAACATATTTAAGAATGATGAAACAAACATAACTACAATTGCTATACCTATATATATAAGTATAAACATCCAGTATTCCTCGCGACCTGTTCTACCTTCAAAATCTGCGTATTTATTTTTTATTGGATCAATAAACCAGTGCATATTTAAAATAATTTAATTCTTAACTGTGACTTTATACTATCATTTTTTAAAGCTTTAAATAACAGAGGGCGGTCGCTACGCGACCGACCGTTTAAATTAACAGCCTGACGCGTAGCGTCAGGCTGTTAATAATAATTTACCGTATCTCTATATCACCCTCAATACAACCCGAAGCTTTCACACGTTCTGCTTCTTCTTTGAGATTTGAGTTTATCCATATATCTCCTCCCACAGACAGATTGTCTGGAAAGGTTTGGATGTTTGTGTTTCGTAGGTAGAGATGTCCTCCCACAGACAGATTGTCTGGAAGGGTTTTGATGTTTGTGTTTTCTAGGTCGAGATATCCTCCCACAGACAGATTGTCTGGAAGGGTTTGGATGTTTGAGTTTTGTAGGTCGAGATGTCCTTCACACAAAACAGTACCATCATCATTAAAGGTGAAGGTTTTGTCTATCCACGCTTCATCTTTGTCTGCAGTCTTTGCCCATTCTATATAGGCGTCTCTGTTCCAAGCTTCTGCTTTAGCTTCGGCTTCTTCAACAATACCTATTTCCTCCTTTGTGAGTTTCATGTCAGAGGAGTCGTCTGTCTTTGTTTCTTTTCTCTCTCCACTACGTATCTTTGCATATACCTCTGCTTCTTCTTTAGATAGGAGTTTCT